>TARA_R110000772_G_scaffold58539_5_pt1 | contig 84400 bp, 82 predicted proteins | sample TARA_R110000772 | Tara Oceans TARA_R110000772 (sample SAMEA4397948) | marine metagenome | biome: Polar Biome; feature: [SRF] surface water layer (ENVO:00010504); material: water (ENVO:00002006), including particulate matter (ENVO:01000060) such as... | depth 5 m | reverse complement strand
ATCGGTGGTGACATGTGGGTCGTCAAGGCTCAGGTGCACGCGGGCGGCCGCGGCAAGGCGGGCGGCGTCAAGCTGGTGAAAACCACTGACGAAGTGCGCGATTTCGCTGCCAAGTGGCTGGGCCAGAATCTGGTCACGTACCAGACGGACGAAGGCGGCCAACCGGTTAGCAAGATCCTGGTCGAAACCTGCACCGATATCGCCGAGGAACTCTATCTCGGCGCGGTGGTTGACCGTGCTACCCGTCGCATCGTTTTCATGGCCTCCACTGAAGGTGGTGTGGAAATCGAGAAAGTTGCGGAAGAAACGCCGGAAAAAATTCTGCGCGCCATTATCGACCCGCTGGTCGGTGCCCAGCCTTATCAGGGCCGTGAACTGGCCTTCCAGCTGGGCCTCGAGGGCGACCAGATCAAGCAGTTCGTCAAAATCTTCATGGGCCTTGCACAGCTGTTCAAGGATAAGGACCTGGCGCTGATCGAGGTCAACCCGCTGGTGATCACGGACCAGGGCAATCTGCACTGCCTGGACGCCAAGCTGGGCGTTGACGGCAACGCGATGTACCGGCAGCCCGCGCTGCGCGAGATGCACGACCCTTCGCAGGAAGATGCCCGTGAGGCGCACGCCGCCAAGTGGGAGCTGAACTACGTCGCTCTGGATGGCAACATCGGCTGCATGGTCAACGGTGCTGGCCTGGCCATGGGCACCATGGATATCGTCAAGCTGCACGGTGGTGCACCGGCGAACTTCCTCGATGTGGGCGGCGGCGCGACCAAGGAGCGCGTGTCCGAAGCGTTCAAGATCATTCTCTCCGACGACAAGGTCAAGGCCGTCTTGATCAACATCTTCGGCGGTATCGTGCGTTGCGACCTGATTGCGGAAGGCGTGATCGGCGCCGTACAGGAAATTGGGGTGCAGGTGCCGGTTGTTGTGCGCCTGGAAGGCAACAATGCCGAGCTCGGTCGCCAGGTTCTCGCCGACAGCGGCCTGAACATCATCGCCGCTACCAGCCTCACCGATGCTGCCCAGCAGGCAGTCAAAGCAGCTGAAGGAGCCGCCTGAAATGAGTATTTTGATTGACAAGAACACCAAGGTGATCTGCCAGGGCTTCACCGGCTCCCAGGGCACCTTTCACTCCGAGCAGGCGATTGCCTACGGCACCCAGATGGTCGGTGGCGTAACGCCTGGCAAGGGTGGCCAGACCCACCTCGGTCTGCCCGTGTTCAACACCGTGGCGGAAGCCGTAGCGGCCACCGGGGCCGATGCGTCAGTGATTTATGTACCAGCGCCCTTTTGTAAGGACTCCATCCTGGAAGCGGCCAATGGTGGCGTGAAGCTCATCGTTTGCATCACTGAGGGCATTCCTACCCTCGACATGCTCGATTGCAAAGTGAAGTGCGATGAGCTGGGCGTGCGCCTGATCGGCCCCAACTGCCCCGGTGTTATCACCCCCGGCGAATGCAAGATCGGCATCATGCCGGGCCATATCCACCTGCCCGGCAAAGTGGGCATTGTGTCGCGTTCAGGTACACTCACTTATGAAGCCGTCAAGCAGACCACGGACTCAGGCTTTGGTCAGTCCACCTGCGTTGGCATCGGTGGCGACCCTATCCCCGGTTCCAACTTCATCGATATCCTGGCGATGTTCGAGAAGGACCCGGCAACCGAGGCCATCGTGATGATCGGTGAAATTGGCGGCACCGCCGAAGAAGAGGCAGCGGCCTTTATCAAGGCCAACGTGACCAAGCCGGTTGTGTCCTACATTGCTGGCGTTACCGCGCCGAAAGGCAAGCGTATGGGCCACGCGGGCGCAATTATCTCTGGCGGTAAAGGTACAGCAGACGAGAAGTTTGCTGCGCTGGAAGATGCCGGCGTGAAGACCGTGCGTAGCCTGGCCGATATCGGCAAGGCCCTCGCCGAGGTCACTGGCTGGAAATAAGCCGTTGCAGCAGGGGGAGGTAGCTTGGTAGTCGCCTTCCCCAGCAAGAAAAAAGCCCGCTGAGTGCGGGCTTTTTTCTGTCTGTATGTTGTGTGATCAGTCGCCCGGCACCTGAGATTGCCACTGCAGCGGCGCCACAGCACGAATGCGCTCCGCGTCCTCGGGGAGCAGGAATCCACCTTCCAGTGCGCGGTCGAGTGATTCCGCGACAGCCGCTTCATAGCCCGCCTGGTCCACATAGAGTGCGGCCATTTGTGCGGCATCAAACAGCACAGTGGTGCCGAACAGGAAGCACAGACGGTCTCCCTCCTGACCTTCTCCCGAGAGTACGGCGACCGGTGCATCCACCCAGGGTGTGCGCACACCGCCCTGCACGTTGCCCTGTTCATCCTTGACGAAGGCGCTGTTGCTGTCGTCCACGCTGAGCAGCTCTTCCGTGGGTGGCGGGGTACCGTCGCGCACCCACGTGTCCAGTGCGCGCAAGGCCGCACTGAAAACCCAGGCCATGGGGCCGGCGTTCACAGGCCTCGCGCAGTTCAGGAAGCCGGGAATGCCATTGGCCTCTTCAACCAGCAGGAAGCGTGGATCGGTGCCGGTGTCTTCGCGGCCGATAATGAACGAGTAGTAGTCACCGTGCGCGGTGCCAGCGACTTCCCATAGCCGGAAATTGTCGCTGTCGGGCTGACGGTCATTGATGGCGCCCAGCAGCAGGACATCCGTTTCGGTCTGGAAGTTGAATACCGGCACGTTCAGATCGTCCCGTACGCGTACACTCTCTGGCGTTGGGATATCGGCTTCAGGCTCCTGGGAAAGGGGTGAGCTGCCGTCCCCGCGGCTGTGCACCATGTAGCCGTCGAAGGTGTTGTACAGCGGGTGGATGGCATTGATGTAGGTCATCAGGCGCCCGGCGGACTGGGACTCCCCCAATGCGATCATCTGCTGCACCTCAAGGCCTTCCAGCAAGTCGACATCGGCCGGTTCCCGCAGAGCCTGTGCCGCCTGGGAAAACATGTCGTAGGAGAAGCTGTCGCCAGGGTGTTCCAGCGAGCCGTAGCGCGCCGGATTCACGGCCTTGAGGTTCAGCGGTGCCACCGGTGTGCCCGAAGAGCCCTCTATGCCGACACGCTGTGCCGATATACCGACCCACACATGCCCCCGGCGCAGCATTTCCACATGCCCGGAACCGTAGGAGGGGCCGGTGTCAAAGCCCGCGGTAACGTTCAGCCATTCCACCAGCACGGTGCCGCTGAAATCCGCCGCATCAATCGGGCGATAGACCACTACCCGGGTGCGGTAGTCGGCGCTGCCTGCGGGCTCGGCCTCCCAGGCGCCGTCACTGGTCAATTCGTTCAGGTTGCCGAACGCGGTCGCCGTGCCCGAGATGAAATACTCGCGCTGCTGGTAGCCGACGTCAGCCAAATCAAATGTGGTGGAGAGCAGGAACAGGTCGCCTTCATCCGGCGGGTCGGCCACTTCGGGTTGAGCAATAGGCAGGTAGTCTGGCTCTACCGGCGGTGGTGGCTCCGGCGGTGCAGGCACGCCATCGCTGCCATCGCTGCAACCGACGAGAAGTGAGAAAGACAGCCCGAGGGCAAGCGGCCAGCGGAGGGTGGTCGGGTTCATACCGTCGCTCCTGATTATTATGAGGCTAATATGCATTAGCCTGACTTGAAATGCCAGCGCTTAGCCCCCACCTCTGCAGTTGCCCACGGCAATACACCCATTTACCTGTCACTACTCGCGAGGGACCCATGACTGCGGATGTGAAGAAAGAAACTCTTGGTTTTCAAACCGAAGCGCGCCAACTACTGCACCTGATGATTCATTCCCTGTACAGCAACAAGGAGATCTTCCTGCGCGAATTGATCTCCAACGCCTCGGATGCCATCGACAAGCTGCGTTTTGCGGCTCTTGCGGATGACGCGTTGCTGGAGGGGCAGGGCGAGTTTGCAGTGCGCGTGGATGTGGACAAGGACGCCAATACGATCACCATCAGCGATAACGGTATCGGCATGAGTCGGGAAGAGGTGATCGAGAACCTCGGTACTATCGCCAAATCCGGCACTGCGGCTTTTCTCGAAAGCCTGAGCGGTGACCAGAAAAAAGACTCGCAGCTTATAGGCCAGTTCGGTGTGGGCTTCTACTCCGCGTTTATCGTCGCCGACCGGGTGGAAGTGCATACCCGCAAGGCGGGGGCTGAGAATGACAGCGGCGTGCTGTGGGAGTCCCACGGTGAGGCCGAGTTCACCATTGAGGCGCGCAGCAAGGACAGCCGTGGTACCACCATCACCCTGTTTCTGAAACCCGCCTGCAGCGAGTTTGCAGATGACTGGCGCGTGCGCAGCGTGATCAAGAAGTACTCCGACCATATTTCGGTGCCGGTGATGATGTTGGAAACCGCTGCTGGCAACGAGGCCGACGAGGAGTCTGTGGAGGAGGCCGCCGAGCCGGAATACAAGCCGGTTAACGAAGCCACCGCGCTGTGGACACGGCCGCGCACGGAGATCAGCGATGAGGATTATGCGGCGTTCTATCGCCATGTCTCCCACGACTTCGACGAACCGTTGACCTGGAGCCACAACAAGGTCGAGGGCAAGCAGGAATACACCAGCCTGTTGTATATCCCGCGTCGTGCGCCTTTCGACCTGTGGAATCGGGACATGAACCGCGGCCTCAAGTTGTACGTGCAGCGCACATTTATCATGGATGACGCCGAGCAGTTCCTGCCGCTGTATCTGCGCTTTGTGAAAGGTGTAGTTGATTCCAACGACCTGCCGCTGAATGTGTCACGCGAGATTCTGCAGCAGGACAGTGCGGTTGACGCGATGCGCAGCGCCCTGACCAAACGCGTGCTCGACATGCTGGCCAAGTTGGCGAAAAAAGAGGGTGATGACTACGCCAATTTCTGGAAAGAATTTGGCCAGGTACTCAAGGAAGGCCCCGCGGAAGATTTCAACAACCGGGAAAAGATTGCCGGCTTGCTGCGCTTCAGCACCACGCATACCGACCAACCCGAGCAGGATCAATCGCTCGCGGATTATGTCAGCCGTATGCAGGAAGGGCAGGAGAAAATCTATTACGTGGTGGCGGAGAACTTCAATACCGCACGCAAGAGCCCGCATCTCGAAGTGTTCCGCAAGAAGGGCATTGAAGTGCTGCTGCTCTGCGATCGCGTCGACGACTGGCTGATGAATCAGCTGCAGGAATTTGACGGCAAGAAGCTGCAGGATGTGGCGCGGGGTGCGCTGGACCTGGAGGATGATTCCGAGGAGGCAAAAGCCGAGCACGAGAAATTGAAGGAGACCAGCGAAGCCCTGGTCGAACGGTTGGGCAGCGTGCTGGGCGATGCGGTAGCGGAAGTGCGTGCCTCGGCACGACTCACGGAATCACCGGCTTGTCTGGTGGTGGGCGACTTCGATATGGGCGCACAGATGAAGCGTATTCTGGAAGCCGCCGGTCAGCCGGTGCCAGACAGCAAGCCCATTCTGGAGATCAATCCTTCGCACCCGCTGCTGCAAATGCTGGACGCAGAGCAGGACGAGGCCCGCTTCGGTGATCTCGCACACGTGGTGCTGGATCAGGCCACGCTGGCGGAGGGCGGCCAGCTGGAAGACCCCGCGAGCTTCGTCAGCCGCCTCAACAGTCTGTTGCTGCAATTGAGCAAGGGCTGATCTCCCGTCGCGGGCCCGGCGCTTGCCAGGTCCGCGCTACGCTGCCAAGCTGGAGCGCATAAGAATAGGGAGTACGTCATGCCTCGTTCACACCGGGTTGCCGTTCTCGGCGGGGGCAGTTTCGGAACCGTGATTGCCAACCTGGTTGCTGTCAATGGGCACCGGGTCGCCCTTTGGGGGCGCAACGCCGAACGCGTTGCCCAGATCAATGCCCGCCACGAGAACACCGATTATCTGCCCGGTTACCGGCTGGACAGTCGCTTGCGTGCCACCACCTCGCTGGCGGACGCGGTGACAGACACAGATACCGTGTTTGTCGCTGTGCCGAGCGCCTCCTTTCGCCAGATCGTGCGGGACGTTGCGCCACTCGTTGCGTCCCGCACCTGCCTGGTCAGCCTGACCAAGGGCATTGAACCCGGTGGTTTCAGCCTGATGAGCGAAATTCTGCGTGCCGAGGCGCCGGACAATCCGCGTGCGGTACTCAGCGGCCCCAACCTGGCCAGTGAAATCGCGGCCGGGCACGTGACGGGGTCTGTTGTCGCCAGCGACAGCGATGCACTGAACACGGCATTGCACGATCTGCTGCACAGCGAGCGCTTTCTCGTCTACGCCTCGCAGGACATGTTTGGCGTAGAACTGGGTGGTGCGCTGAAGAACGTGTACGCCATTCTCGCCGGCCTGGGGGCGGCCCTGTCGTTTGGTGAAAATACGGTGGGCATGCTGCTGACGCGAGCGCTGGCCGAAATGTCGCAGTTCGCGGTGCAGCTGGGGGCCAACCCGCTGACCTTTCTGGGCCTGTCCGGGGTGGGTGACCTTTTCGTCACCTGCTCCTCGCCGCTGTCGCGCAATTACCGGATAGGCTATGCGGTGGGCAAGGGGCAGTCGCTGGAGGCCGTGCTGGCGGATATGGACCAGGTTGCGGAGGGCATCAATACCCTTGCGCTGTTGAAGGCCGAAGCAGACCGGCGCTGTGTGCACATGCCCCTGGTCAATGGTTTGTTCGGTATTCTGTACGAGCAGCGCCCGGTATCGGAGATCTTCAGTGATATGATGTCCAGCGAGCAGGCGCGTGATGTCGAATTTGCGGTGGGCGATTTGCGCGCGGCGTACAGGGCGAGGAGAGAGGATTGAAGTCTTTCGTGCACCATTGCAGAGCGGCGTTCTGGCTACTGGCCTGTGTTGTGACTGTCGGCACCAGTGCTACACGGGCCGCTGACTACAGCCCCCAGGCCTTGCTGGATGAATTGGAATCGTTTCCTCACGCCCTGTCCATTGCGCGTTCAACTGAAGTGGTGAGAGACCACGAGATAGGCCTTGGTCCCATCCAGAAATCCATGGGGGCCTGGGTGTTTCGCGACAGCGTGCGTATGAACGGTGAGCTGCAGCGCGCCACCTGGCAGATTGTCGATGGTTTCACGTCGCGCGAGGTGCTCAAGCGGCTGGAGCGCAATCTGGCCGGGCAGGTCACTGCCACGCGTTTATTCGCCTGTGACGGCCGCGCCTGCGGTTCGGGCTCGCAGTGGGCTAACCGGGTGTTTGGTCAGCGTCTGCTGTATGGCCGCGCCGACGACCAGAGTTATCGCGTGTATGCGGTGGAGGGTGGCGAGGGCGCCTACCGCGTGCTGCTCTACAGCGGCGCGCGCACGGCGGACCGCCAGTATTTGCATGTGGACGTCCTTACCCTGGCGGCGGAAGCCGACGAGGGGCTGCTCTAGCGTCCGAGCTGCAGCAGCGAGAGAAACTCGTCGCGTGTTTTCTGCTCGGTGCGGAAGCTACCGAGCATCGCCGAGGTCTTCATCACCGAGTTCTGCTTTTCTACACCGCGCATCATCATGCACATGTGTTGCGCTTCGATAATCACACCCACACCTTCCGCTTCCGTCACGTCCATGATGGTTTGTGCAATCTGCGTGGTCAGGGATTCCTGAATCTGCAGGCGCCGCGCGAACACATCCACGATACGCGCTACCTTGGATAGGCCAAGCACCTTGCCGGTGGGTATGTAGGCTACGTGGCACTTGCCGATAAAGGGCAGTACGTGGTGCTCACAGAGCGAGTACAGCTCAACGTTCTGTACCAGAACCATTTCACTGGAGTCGGAGGGAAACAGGGCGTTATTGACTACGTCTTCGACAGACTGATGGTAGCCGCGCGTGAGAAACTCAAAGGCCTTGGCTGCCCGTTTCGGTGTATCGGCAAGGCCGGGGCGTGACAGGTCTTCGCCTATCGCCTCGATGATTCTGGCCCACTCTTGTTCCATGCGTTGTTTCCCCTTGCTTACCCGCCCTGCGGCCGGCCGGCGATAGTAGCAACCGGCCCCGGCGAAGGCAAACCTGCTGGCGTTCGACTCGCCCCCGTTGGAGGCCCGTGTATGGGTTAGGGGTCGCGCGAGACTATTGCGTCCGCGGTGGATGATTTACACTCGCGGCATGCAGAATACACCGACACAGGCCGTGGCCGCTGCGGCGACCGTGGGTGAAGCGCTCGAGGCGGTAGCCGCCGCGTTGGACGCTTCCCCGGCGTACTATGGCCACGGCACCGACAACGCCTGGGATGAGGCTGTGCAACTGGTGTTGTGGTGCGCGCAATTGCCGGCAGACAGTGACGACCGCGTGTTGTCGCTACCGCTTGCCAGCGCACAGGCAAGTGCAGCCGCTGACCTCCTGCACCGCCGAGTCACAGAACGGATGCCGTTGCCGTACCTGACGGGCGAAGCCTGGTTTGCCGGGCTGCGCTGGCACTGCGACCCCCGCGCTATTATCCCACGCTCCCCGATCGCGGAATTGCTGCGCGCCGGTTACCAGCCCTGGTACCGCGGTGCCTGTCCCGCCCGTATTCTGGATCTCTGCTGTGGTGGCGGCTGTATCGGCCTTGCCAGCGCATGGTATTTACCAGACGCGCAGGTCGATCTGCTGGATCTGGACGCCGACGCCCTGGCTTTGGCCGCGGTCAACGCGCGAGCCCTGGGGCTGGAACCGCGGGTGCGCATTCGGCAGTCCGACCTGTTTCACGCCGTGGCAGGTGAGCGCTATGACATCATTGTGACCAACCCGCCCTACGTGGATGCCACCGACCTGTCGGAGATGCCCGCCGAGTATGCCCACGAGCCAGCACTGGCATTGGGCTCGGGTGAAGACGGGCTGGATGTAACACGGCGGATTCTGATGCAGGCAAAAGCTCACCTGCAGCCCCACGGCCTGCTTGTGCTCGAAGTCGGGAACAGTTGGGAGGCCCTGGAGGCTGCATTTCCCCAGCTGCCTTTCACCTGGATCGAATTCGAGCACGGAGGCCACGGTGTGTGCGTGTTGAGCGCGGCGGAACTGCCTGAAAGTCGGCCAAGCGCGGCCTGATAGCGTATACTGGCGCGTTTCTGGCGGAGGTTGGTTAACCATGTCTGGCAATACTCTTGGCAAGCTGTTCACGGTGACCAGCTTCGGTGAAAGTCACGGTCCAGCGCTGGGCTGCATCGTGGATGGCTGCCCCCCGGGGTTGAGCCTGACCACGGCAGACATGCAGCGCGACCTGGACCGGCGCAAGCCGGGCACCTCACGCTTTACTACCCAGCGGCGGGAAGCGGATGAAGTGCAGATTTTGTCCGGGGTGTTTGACGGGCGCACTACCGGTACCTCCATTGGCCTGCTGATCGCCAACACTGATCAGCGCTCCAAGGACTACTCAGACATCGCCAATACCTTCCGTCCGGCACATGCGGACTATACCTACCAGCAGAAGTACGGTTTTCGCGATTACCGCGGCGGCGGGCGCTCATCGGCTCGCGAGACCGCCATGCGCGTGGCCGCCGGAGCGATCGCGCGCAAATTCCTGCACGAACGCTATGGCATTGTGATCCGCGGGTATCTGGCCCAGCTGGGCCCCATTCGCGCTGAAACCGTGCAGTGGGACAGCGTGGAGAGCAATCCGTTTTTCTGTCCCGACCCGTCAAAAGTCAGCGCAATGGAAACCTACATGGCGGCGTTGAACAAGCGCGGGGACTCCATTGGTGCACGCATCAACGTGGTGGCCAGCGGCGTGATGCCCGGGTTGGGAGAGCCGGTATTCGATCGCCTCGACGCCGATATTGCCCATGCCATGATGGGTATCAACGCGGTCAAGGGCGTGGAAATCGGTGCCGGCTTCGCGGTTGTGGAGCAGCAGGGTAGTGAGCACCGCGACCTGCTGACGCCGGAGGGCTTCGTCGGCAACAATGCCGGCGGTGTGCTGGGCGGCATCTCCAGCGGACAGGATATTACCGTGAGCCTGGCGCTGAAACCCACCTCCAGCATCCGCCAGCCCGGTGCGACCATCGACACCGCGGGTGCCGCGATGGAGATGGTGACCCACGGGCGTCACGACCCCTGCGTCGGCATTCGCGCCACCCCTATCGCCGAGGCGATGCTGGCGATTGTGCTGATGGACCATGTGTTGCGTCACCGTGGTCAGAACATGGATGTGAGCTGTCGCACGCCCGTTTTACCCGCGTCGGCACCTGCACCGGCGCCGTCGCGTTAGGCGCTGCCATGGCACGCTCCAGACGCCGTTATCTGCGCACGCTTATTCTCGGGTTGCTGGCCATGGCAGCTCTGGTATGGGGTGCGGTGGACAGTTTCGACATTCCCCCCGAGCGCATCTGGGACATATTCCTGATGACGCTGACGGTGGTCGGCTTGCTGGTGCTCGCCGCGGCCCTCGCGGCCGCGCTGTGGATTGGCTTGCGTCGCCTGTCAACGCGCGACTGAATTGGCACCCAGGTCTATCTCCAGGGTCATTTGTTCTGCAATGCCATCGAGCGCGTCGGTGAGGGCCTCCTGCGATGCGCCCTGGGGTACTTCCGCGAGTATCTCCGCGCGAAACAGGGGCTCACCGCTCATCGGCGCGCTGCTCACTTCACTTTCCATGTCGATGACATTGACCTGTTCTGCCGCCAGCGCACGTGAAATCTCCCGCACAATGCCGGGCCGATCCGGCCCGAGCACTGCCAGGGTGATGCGCTGACCCGCAGCGGGTGCCGCGGCGACACTCGCGGGTGTGACCCGCACGCTGATGCCGGAGCTCGCCAGGCCCTTGAGCGCTTGCTCCAGGGTATCTCCGGCGTCCTCCGCCAGGGTAACCAGCACCAGGCCCGCAAACTTGCCGCCTAGCTGTGAGAGCCGGCTTTCCTGCCAGTTGCCGCCGCAACGCTCAATCGCGCTGGACAATTGTTCGACGAGGCCGGGGCGATCGTCGCCAATGAAGGTTACGATAAAAGAAGATTGCACAATCAGGCTCCACATTCACTGCCACAGCCCGTATATTAACCCGCAACCCCATGTGGCAGAAGGAAACAACCATGAAATATGTACTGGCACTGTTATTGGCTGTGGCCCTGGCTCCGGCTCATGCTGCTCTCGATTGGGAGAGCGCCCTGAACGGCGAGCAACGTGCCGCAGAGAACAAGGCGCGGGACAGCTCCCGTCACCCGCGCGAGACACTGGAGTTTTTTGGCCTCAAGGAAGGCATGACCGTGGTCGAGTTGTCGCCCGGTGGTGGCTGGTATACCGAGGTATTGGCGCCACTGGTGGCCAAGGACGGGCAGCTCTACGCGGCACATTTCGGCATGAATATCTCGTCCAATGGCTATTTCCGCAACGCGTTGGGCGGATTCCTGCAAAAGCTCGCCGCAAACAATGATTTGTACGGCGCTGTCACTGTGACACAACTGGCGCCACCGGCAGAGACCACCGTCGCCCCCGCGGGCTCCGCTGACCTCGTGGTTGCTTTCCGCAACATCCACAGCTGGATGCGCATGGATAGCCTCGATGCAACGCTCGCCGCCGCGTTCACGGCACTCAAGCCCGGTGGCACGTTGGGCGTTGTGCAGCATCGCGCGCCTTCAGGTGATGACCTCTCGGCAATGGCGAAGAGCGGCTATGTCACTGAAGCGCATGTCATCGCCGCTGCAGAGAAAGCCGGCTTCAAGCTGGACGCGCGCAGTGAGATCAATGCCAACCCGCGGGATACAGCTGATCACGCCGCTGGCGTCTGGGCACTACCGCCGGCGCTGCGCGGCGCTGAAGAAGACCGCGCCAAGTACGAGGCCATCGGCGAAAGCGACCGCATGACCCTGCGCTTCGTCAAACCGGCGTGAGCCTTGGCTGACCTGCTCGAGATACCGCCTTCCCGCCTGTCGCCAGAGGTTCTGGGCGCGCTGCTGGAGGAGTTTGCCAGTCGCGATGGTACCGATTACGGCGACCGGGAGCTGAGCCTGGGCGCCAAAGTGCAGCAGTTGCGTGGCCAGCTGGACACTGGCGAGCTCGTCTTGCTGTATGACGGCGACAGTGAAACCTGGGACCTGCTGCCGCGTGACAGCGCCCGGGTTTTGTTGTCCGGCGGGGTGCTGTCGTGACCGGCGCCGCAGACCACACCCTGGATGTGAGCGGGCTGTACTGCCCCGAGCCGGTCATGCTGTTGCACAACTGTATTCGCGACATGCAGGTGGGCGAAACGGTTCGCGTGGTCGCGACTGACCCCACCACGCAGCGCGACATTCCGAAGTTTTGCTCCTTTCTCGGCCATGAACTGCTCTCCGAGACGGAGGAGGCCGGCAACTTTCTGTTCCTGTTGCGCAAAGGCAGCTGATGGCGTCCACCACCCAGCCTTCTCGCGCCCACGCGCCCGTGTTCTGTGCCCGCCGCGTGGAGCGTGTGTTCGCGCAGTGTTTCCTGCAGTCTGAAAACACGCTGTTGTGCGGCGGTGCAGACGAGCCGCTGTATGCGCCGTCGACCCAACCGGGTGAACCGCATCGGCTCTGGTTTCGCGAGGACTACTTTGCCAGCGCGCTGCATGAAACCGCGCACTGGTGCATTGCGGGTGCCGCGCGCAGGCAACAGGTGGATTTCGGGTATTGGTATGCGCCGGAGGGCCGTGATCCTGCGGCACAGGCCGCCTTCGAGTCGGTAGAGGTGCGGCCACAGGCACTGGAGTGGTGTTTTTCCATCGCCTGCGGCTTTCCCTTTCGGATCAGTACCGACAACCTTGTAGCAGAGGCGGGGGAGGCTGGCGACCACAGCGCCTTCGAATCCGCCGTGCGTCGTGAGGCCCTGCGCCTTGCCGGAGCCACCTTGCCGCGCCGCGCCGCAGTATTTTTCCGTGCGCTGCAGGCCGAGTTCGACAAGCGTGGCGCCCTGACGCCGGCGCAGGTGAGGGCAACGGCGGTGCCCTCAGCTGATACCCGCTGATGCGCATCCTCGCCGATCAGAACATTCCCGGGTTGCACGATTGCTTCGGTCATATGGGCGAATTGCGGGCGGTAGAGGGGCGCCGGATTACCCCCGCGGACTTGCGCGCGGTGGATGTACTGCTGGTGCGCTCGGTGACGCGCGTCGATGCGGCGTTATTGCGCAACAGTCCGGTGCGATTCGTCGGCAGTGCCACCGCAGGGCTGGACCATGTGGATATAGACTGGCTGCGGGCGGCCGGTATCGCGTTTGCGGCAGCCCCCGGTGCCAACGCCAATGCGGTGGTGGAATACGTGCTGGCAGCCATTGCGGCGCAACCCGGGGTGCTGGAGCGGCTTCTCGCCGGAGGCCGTGCCGGCATTATCGGCTATGGCCACGTCGGTCAGTTACTGCGGGCGCGCCTGACTGCGCTGGGAATTGCCAGCCTGCAGTATGACCCCTGGCTGCCAGCGGGCACGGTGCCTGAGCCGGCGCCTTTGGCCAGCGTGCTGGCCTGCGATGTGATCTCGCTGCACACCTCTCTCACCCGCGCCGCGCCCTGGCCCAGCTACCACCTGCTGGGCCACAGGCAGCTCGCACAGCTGGATGCCGATTCCCTGCTTGTCAACGCCAGCCGGGGGGAGGTGATCGACAGCGCCGCACTGCAGGCGCGGCTGGAGGCGTCGGATGCTCCGCGCTGCGTGCTGGATGTCTGGGAATTCGAGCCGGAGGTGTCGCCGGCACTGCTGGAGCGGGTGGATATCGGTACACCGCATATCGCCGGCTACAGTCTGGATGCCAAGCTGACGGCGACCCGGCAACTGGCCCGGGCGCTGCAGCAGGCGTTGGGTGCGCAAGAGCAGGCATCGCCCCTGACCGCCGTGCCTGAAACCCTGCAATTACCGCCGCATTTACGGGGTGTGGACGTGCTGCGCTGGTTGTGCGCGGCGCGCTATGACATCCACGCAGACGACAGTCGCCTGCGCGAGGTTGTGTTTGGTGCACCTGTGGAGCAGGCGCGTCACGCTTTCGATCACCTGCGCAAAACCTATCCCGTGCGGCGGGAACTGGCGGGAAGTTACGTGGCGGCAGCCAACACCGACCAGGTCGAGTGGGTGAAGGCTCTGGGCGCAGTCGTGGTATGAGCGGGTTGAGGAGATTGTTGGTGTTGCAGAGTGGAGCGGGAAACCGGGTTCGAACCGGCGAGGCTACGCGCCCCGCCTCAACCATGGCAAGGTTGCACTCTACCAAACAGTAGGCAGCGATGAGCGGGTTGAGAAGATTGTTGGTGTTGCAGAGTGGAGCGGGAAACCGGGTTCGAACCGGCGACCTCAACCTTGGCAAGGTTGCGCTCTACCAACTGAGCTATTCCCGCAGCTCTTGAGTGTGAGAGAGTGGCGTCCCCTAGGGGGTTCGAACCCCTGTTACCGCCGTGAAAGGGCAGTGTCCTAGGCCACTAGACGAAGGGGACGCAAAGGCTCTCAATCAAGAGGCGCGCATTGTAGGTAGAGAGCCAGAAGACGTCAATACCTGAAGGTGCACTTTTTGCGATCTCGCGGGGGCAGAGGGCTGGCTAGGTGAGTTGCAGGCGTGCGGCGGCGTTACCCTGATAGTCAAACAGCTCGCCGCGAGCGGCCGCCTCGAGGCGCGCTTCATCCAGCGCCTGGAAAGTCGCGATTTCCTCATCGGTCAGCACGTGCAGGCAATCGCCGCCCAGAAACCACAGCAGTGTGCGCGGAAACGTGGGGGCAAACTCGGGTTGGTGGGTGAACAGGCGCATCACCAGCGGCGGCCCCTGGGTATACAGCGCGTCATCGGGCAGGCGATAGCAGGCATCGGCGAGCTCACGCAGCGGATTCTCCGAATCCAGGCCTGCTGTGCGTTGATTGAGGGTCGTTGCGAACTCGCGCCAGAGCCCGCGGCAGTGCTGTAAATATTGCGTATCGTCCATCGTCTCGTTCAGTGCGGCGATTGCAGGTACAATGCAGCGCTTAAATTCTCCCGTGGGTTCACCGAGGCGGCATGATACCAGCACTGACCATTGAAAATCTCACCAAGCAATACGCCGGCGGCTTCCAGGCCCTGAAAGGCATAAGCCTTGAAGTGCAGCATGGCGATTTCTTTGCGCTGCTCGGCCCCAACGGGGCTGGCAAGTCGACGACCATTGGCGTGATCTGCTCGCTGGTGGCAAAAACGGCGGGCAGGGTGGCGGTATACGGGACTGATATCGACGAGGACTTTGCCGGGGCCAAGAAAAATATCGGCATCGTGCCGCAGGAATTCAACTTCAACATGTTCGAACAGCCGTTCGACATTGTGGTCAATCAGGCGGGTTACTACGGGATGCCGAAGGCGCTGGCCAGCGAGCGCGCCGAGCAATATCTGCGTGAGTTGGGCCTGTGGGACAAGCGTCATGTGCCCTCGCGCATGCTTTCCGGTGGCATGAAGCGGCGACTGATGATTGCCCGTGCCCTGGTGCACAACCCGCGCCTGCTGATCCTTGATGAGCCTACGGCCGGGGTGGATATCGAGATGCGCCGTTCCATGTGGGACTTCCTGCAAAAACTCAATCAGGAGGGCACAACGATCATTCTCACCACGCACTACCTTGAAGAGGCCGAGGCCTTGTGCCGCAATATCGCCATCATCAACCACGGCGAGATCGTGGAAAACAGCTCCATGCGCGACCTGCTGCGCCGGCTGCATCGCGAGGTGTTCATCTTCGATGCGGTGGACGAGCTGCCCGACGTGGTGGAGATCGAAGGGTTTGGTGTGCGGCGCGTGGATGAGCGCACGCTGGAGATAGAAGTCGAGAAGGGCCAGCATATCAACGAGGTGTTTGCGGGGCTCAGTCAGGCCGATATTCGCATCAGCAGCATGCGCAATCGCGCAAACCGGCTGGAAGAGATGTTTGTGCGGCTGGTGGAGGGTGCGCAATGAATTTTCAGGAACAATGGGTCGCCCTGGTCACGATCCTGCGCAAGGAGGTGAAGCGCTACCTGCGTATCTGGACCCAGACACTGCTGCCGTCCGCGATTACCATGTCCTTGTATTTCGTGATTTTCGGCTCGCTGATCGGGTCGCGCATCGGTGACATGGGCGGCTTCACCTACATGCAGTTCGTGGTGCCGGGCCTGATCATGATGGCCATTGTGACCAACTCCTACTCCAATGTGGTGTCGTCTTTCTTCGGCTCCAAATTCAACCACAGTGTTGAAGAGCTGCTGGTGTCGCCCACGCCGAATTACATTATTCTGCTGGGTTATGTGATTGGCGGCGTGAGCCGGGGGTTGCTGGTTGCGGTTATTGTTACGCTGGTGTCGCTGTTCTTCACCGACCTGCACATGCACAGCTTTGCGGTCGTGGTGATCATTGTGCTGATGACCTCCATCCTGTTTGCGCTCGCGGGTTTTATCAACGCGGTGTATGCCAACAACTTCGATGACATCTCGATTATTCCAACGTTTGTGCTGACGCCGCTGATTTACCTGGGCGGTGTGTTCTATTCGATGGACCTGCTGCCTGATTTCTGGGCCGCTGTATCGAAGCTCAATCCGCTGGTCTACGTGGTGAATGCGTTTCGCTATGGCGTGCTCGGTGTGTCTGACGTCAGTCTCAGTGTGGCCTTTGGCATGATTGCCGTGTTCACCGTTGCGGCCTGGTGCTACAGCATGCACCTGCTGAATACCGGCAAACGGTTGCGGCAGTAAGCCGTGGCACTGGACTCAGAAGCGCTGCTGCTGGGCAAGCAGGTACCCGCAGCCACCCAATATGCGCCGGAACTACTGTATCCCGTCCCCCGCCGTGAGGGGCGCGCTGCGTTGGGTTTGACCGAGCAGCTTCCCTTCGAGGGCATTGACGTCTGGCATGCCTACGAGCTGTCCTGGCTGGATAGCCAGGACAAGGCGCTGGCCAGAGTAGGGCGTTTCACCATTCCCGCCAGCACGCCGAACCTGGTGGAGTCCAAGTCTTTCAAGTTGTATCTGAATTCCCTCAACAACACGGTGTTTGACGATGAGGCTGCCGCCCTGGCCTGTATTGTGCGGGATGTCAGTGCCGCGGCGGGCGGTGAGGTTGCGCTAGCAGTATTCGCCCCCGATGACCCTGCTCTGACGGGCGCTCAGCCCGATGGGTTGTGCATTGACAGCGCTGCCGGGCGCTGGCCCCGGCGGGAGCCTGACGCCAGTATGCTGCAGTGCGCGCCCGCAAACGTGGTGGAGGAGCGGCTGTACAGTCACCTCCTGCGTTCTCTGTGCCCAGTAACCGGTCAGCCCGATTGGGCAACGCTGTGGTTGCACTACCGCGGGCCCGCACTGGATCACGCGGCGCTGCTCAGCTATATCCTGGCCTATCGCGAACATCAGGATTTCCATGAGCAGTGCGTGGAGCGTATCTTCTGCGACCTCCAACAGGCCTGCCACCCCGAATTTCTACACCTGCAGGCCTTTTACACCCGCCGCGGTGGGTTGGACATCAATCCATTTCGCAGCAGCGGTGGCGGCGAGCCGCCGTGGCTGCGTTTGGCGCGGCAGTAGCACCAGAACCCGCGCTTAGCGCACAGGCGCAGTGGTTTTTCCTGCAAGTGTTGGGGGCCGCCGCTATGGCCGCCCAGGCAGGTCTTGACTCCAGCGCCGCCCTCGGCAACAGTTGTGCGACAACAACAACAAAATCAACGTTTATTGGAGGTCGACATGGCTGAAGTTCCTGTTCACTTTCTCGCCGTTCTGGTCGCCACGTTCACCGCGTTTGTGATCGGCGGCCTGTGGTATTCCCCCCTGCTGTTTGGTGCCGCGTGGATGCGGGCTGCCGGCCTGACCGAGGCGCAGGTAAACAGTGGAAACAAGGCTAGAATCTTTGGCCTCGCCTTCGTTTTCCTGTTGGTGATGGCGCTCTGCCTGGAGCGGTTTCTGGCCGCACCCGGCGTGACTCTGGCCACCGGCACGCTCTACGGCTTTCTTACAGGGTTTGGCTGGCTGTTTTTCGCCACGGGGGTTATCACGCTGTTCGAGCAACGCCCCTGGTCGTACCTGCTTATAAACGGGGGCTATTGGGTGGTGGCGCTCACCGCGATGGGTGCGGTGTTGGGCGGTTGGCGCTAGCGAGGACGTCAACGCGGTAGAACAAACTGCCGCTAAAACGCTGGCAAGCGCTAGCGGTTATGTTATTATCCGCGCCCTCACGGTGAGGTGGCCGAGTGGTCGAAGGCGCACGCCTGGAAAGTGTGTAACGGGCAACCGTTCGAGAGTTCGAATCTCTCCCTCACCGCCATTATGGAAAGTAAGCTGTTGATTTAATTAGATAAAAATCCATACCGAAATAGTTACCAACAAAAATACCAACATACTGCGGCTCTACCCACTGTGGATGATGCCATCGGAACGCCGCACCGCCCATCCACAATGGGTCAGCACCCTCAGCCGGTAATTCTCAAAATTCTTGGACCCATAGGCTTTTCGGGCCACCATCTCGTACTGTCCGCCAAAAACCCCGCCTGCCCTTGGATGACTAAGTGGTGCCAGTGGCACCACTTAGTCCGTCGGGGCCTGACGGGCTTTCCCTTGGCACAGGCGTCGTATTCCGTTGCGCCAAGTCGCGCGGTCCTACCGTGTGGCCATACACGCGCCCGGCGATGACGGGTTATCCTGCGTACTGGCCATTTGCTCTTCTCTTCTTGTCCCCCTTGGATGCGTTGTGCCGTCCGATGCGCCCTCGTCACTACATAGCGTAGCGGGGTAGTGACGAGGGCTCGGAGCCCCGAAAGTACGCCGGCGCCAGGCCGCTTTTCGGCAGGACGCGCGCGTGACGGGTTCCTAGAATACCCGCCGTAGACCGAAATACCCGTGGCCACTGCGGATCAGTGGCACAGAGGGCGCCCGCCCTCGACCGTTCGGTTACAACGGGCCTGTGCGTCCAGGACTGTACTCGGCGCACCGACCCCAGGGTCGTCAGTCCATTCTCCACGCCATCGACTCAGGTCGGTGCTTTCCATCAAGTCCCTCGTTGTCTCCGGCATTCTCCAGGCTTGCCTACAGAGTCTCGGGGCAACGATTTGATCCACATCGCGACAGATCGTCGCTTAACTCAAAGGAGGTGTTTATGTCACACCCGTTATCAGTCGGCCCCCTGGGGCCACGTGTGTATACACGACAGCGATCTCCCCCAGGAGATCAGTTGTGTAGCCTGTTTACAGGCGCATTCAGGTCGTAAGGGAGTGGTGTCCCGTGATCCTTGCCGGTTTCCGGATGCGGTGGGTTAGTCCCCCTGCCTGATCAGAAACACTAACCGAGACAGATAAAACACCGTGAGAGACCTGAACTACCAAATCAAGCAGCTCTGCCCGCGAAACCAGGACGGCTCTGCGTTGCAGGGCGGAAGGTACAGACCAATGGGCGACAAAAATCCCTGTCAGCGCGTGTCGGGGTTTGTGGTTACACTGTAACCACTTTACCGCGGTTAGGTTATGGCAATTCAAGTGCGATTTCGTGACGTTGCCTCGCTGGCAATGGTGGAGACAGGGCCCGCGATACGGCGCGTGCCGGCGCAGACAAGCTTGTGCAACGTCTCTACTAACAGGACGCCGACTTTGCCGTTGCTGAACGTTTGCAAGAGGTGGCGATAGACACGGGCTTGCCCGCCATGCAGCTTGCATTGGTCTGGGTACTGGCCAGGCCAGAGATTCCGTCATCCATTATTGGTGCCAGTAAGATGCAGCACCGCGAGGATGCGGTTGTGGCACTGGAGATTGAACTGACCACGGAAGATCTGGCCCGATTGGAGGAGGTGTATCGGCCGCGCGGGGTTCTGGGCCATCAATAGTCCTCCCCGGTTTGGTACGCTGTGCGGTGCCTGCGGCAGCAGTCTACTCTAGTCGAGCGCCGTAAGGACCCATTCCTTGATCCGCGGATAGTCGGCCTTGCCGCTGGCCGCGCGGCCAATGGTATCGATGGTCAGAATGTGACGCGGTACCTTGTAGCCGGCGAGATGTTCGCGCACGTGCGCCTGCAGTGCCTCTGGTGTTGGTTGCGAGCCCGGCTTCGGTTCGATAACTGCGGTAATAACCTGGCCCCAGCGCTCGTCGGGGACTCCGACTACCAGGCAGTCGTGCACCAGAGGGTGTGATTTCAGTGTGGCCTCTACCTCTTCCGGGTAGACTTTTTCACCACCGGTGTTAATGCAGATATTGCCGCGTCCCAGGAATTTGATCGTGCCATCTGCGAGCAACTCACACCAGTCACCGGGTTTGGCGTAGCGTACGCCGTCGACTGTCACAAAGGCTTCGGCAGTCTTCGCATCGTCCTTGTAATAGCCGACGGGGAGGTCGCCGGTTACTGCGAGAAAGCCCTGTTCGCCACTGCCGGGTTTCACTTCGCGCAGATCTTCCGTGAATACTCTGGCGTTGGGCTTCAGTTTCATGACAATGTTCTTGTTGTCGAGATCACTGTCCCTGGTTGTGGTGGCCGTCGCAGATCCGGGGGATTCTGACGAGCCCATGTTGTCCATGATGGCCACATCGGGGATATGAGCTATTATGCGGCGTTTGTTTACCGGGCTGAAGATCATCGCAGTAGAGTTGATGACCATCAGGCTGGAGAGGTCGAACTTGCCAGAGTGTGCGTCCAGGGCATCGGCCAGTGGCTTGGCGAATGCGTCTCCGGCGATGGTCAAAACCCGGATTTGGTACCTTTCGATGCACTCCAACACACGCTGTGGATTGAAGCCCCGTGTGGCCATGATGATATTGGTGTTTCCATACGCTAGGGAGTTCATGCTGGAGTAAAGGCCTGCTCCGTGCATGAACGGCATTACGGTAATCATGGAGGCCTGGTTGCCGCTCGGGGTCAGAGGCATGTCCGCGGGTGTTTGCGGAATGGTTCCCATTGGATCCTTGATATTCCGTCCGATCATGTTCCAGAGGGCTTTGTGCTGCCACATGACGCCCTTGGGCAGGCCGGTGGTACCGCCGGTGTAGATGAAAATCAGGTCTTCAGGCGAGCGCTGGATCTGCAAGGGCTTGCCATCTCCAGCAGACACGAGATTCTCGTAGGCGAGCGCACCCTCCAGATCCGCGGTCGCTGCTCCGACTTCAATGAATGCCACGACCTTGTGCAGGCGCGCACGGATGTTTTCCAGCACCGGTGCAAACTCGGCATCGTAAACAACGAAGCGTGTATCGCTGTTGTCGAACAGGTAATACAGTTCGTCCTCGCGATAGCGGAAATTGACGTTGACGTGAACCAGCCGGGCCTTGAAGGCGGCGACGGCGGTTTCCATGTACTCCACCCGGTTGCGTTGATAGATGGCGATCTTGTCATCAGGTCGCGCGCCCAACGCAAGCAGTTGCTGCGCCAGGTTGTTGGTGCGGCACTTGAACTCACCGGCATATACCGTGCGGCAAGTGCCGGCGTCATCCTCTTCGACAAAGACTGGAACCTCAGGCTGCAGAATACTGTCGACACGATCGTATAGATCACCGAAGTTCATGGGCATGCTGCTACCTCGCGTATTTATTTCGCTGACCCTGCCCCACACAATACTGGAAGTAAAATGCGCGCGGCATGAAGCGCTGATATAAAGATTCTGTGGGCCTGGTCTCGCGAAGTACAGTCGCATTTCAGGCTTGTCCCACAGTCCTAATGCGATTGGGCGGGGGTCGCGCGCAGTGCTATAAAGGCAGCCTGTTTCTTCTGTAATCGGGAGTGAATGTGGATATCAAGAATAGCAAGGCCATCGTTGTTGGAGGCGCTTCGGGTATGGCGCTGGCGACTGTCGAATTGCTTGTAAAGCAAGGCGCCAGAGTCGCGATACTGGATCTGGAAACGTCGAACGGTGCCGAATTGGCCGCGGGCCTTGGCATTCCATTCGCCGCCTGCAATATTCTGGACTATGAGCAGACGGAGCAGGTCCTGCGAGACACATCGGCCAAGCTTGGAGGGCTCAATATTGTCGTGACCACTGCCGGCGGCGGTATCGCTAAACGCACCCTGTCCAAATCGGGTCCTCACCCAATGGCGGATTTCAGCAGGGTCATTGACCTGAGTCTTAACGCGACCTTCAATATTTCGCGCATCGCGGCGGATATCATGCGGGCGGAGCAAGCCAATGAGGACGGCGAGCGTGGGGTGATCATCAACACCGCGTCTATCGCAGCTTTTGAGGGGCAGATTGGCCAGGTGGCCTATTCGGCGGCGAAAGCGGGTGTCTCTGGTATGACCCTGACCATGGCGCGGGACCTTGGTAGTCTGGGAATACGGGTCATGACTATCGCTCCCAGCCTTTTCGCCACCGGCATCACCAAAGGGATTCCGGCGGAGATGGCTTCCGACCTGACCAGGGACGCGGCCTTTCCCAAGCGCATGGGGCAGCCACATGAATACGCACTGCTGGCTCGCAGCATCATTGAGAATCCAATGCTGAACGGGACGACCATCCGCCTTGATGCGGGTATTCGCTTCACGCCCAAGTAAGCCCGCGCTGCAGCAACGAAAGCGCCAGCCACTTGACCTGCGGAGTAGAGAGCATGCCTATGGACAACACACCGGTCCTGGTCGGCGTCGGCCAATTTACCGAACACCTGGATGACCCCGAGTATCGCGGCCTGTCGCCCCAAGAGCTGGCAACCAATGCGGCGCTGAGAGCTTTGGCTGACGCCGGTGCCGGCGAGCAACTGCTGGCTTGCCTGGACGTTGTTGCCGCCGTACGTACAGTCGGTGACTCGGTGGCCCCGCCAATGCGCAAGTTCATGGCGCCCTTCGGCGGTAGTGACAACTTCCCGGGCTCGGTAGCGCGCCGTCTGGGGTGTGAGCCTGCGCGGCTTGTATACTCACCCGCCTGCGGCGACGAGCCCCAGAAGCTGGTGGGCGAGTTCAGTGAACAGATTGCGCTGGGCAACTGCCGTGCCGCGCTGCTGGTGGGGGCGGAAGCCATCGCCACTCAGCGCAAGGCGCAGGCGGAGCGGCGGCGACTGGACTGGAGCGAGTCTGTTCCGGGACCGCTGGAAGACCGGGGTCGTGGTACAGCCCAGCTGAAAACGCGGCACATGACTGACCACAAGATGGAGATGCCTGCCACTGTGTATCCCTTGCTGGACCACGCGCGTCGGTCGCGGCTGGGGCTATCCAGGGAAGACTACAGCCAATGCATCGGTGAGCTCTTCTCTGGCTTTGCCCGAGTCGCCGCAGACAATCCCTACGCGATGTCCCGCGAGGCGTTAACCGCAGCGGATATAGCCGAGACCGGCGAGCGCAATCGGCTGATCGCGGATCCCTACACCAAGGCCATGGTCGCCAGGGATTGGGTCAATCAGGGCGCAGCAGTGGTGCTCACTTCCGTGGGCCTGGCACGTGAGCTGGGTATTGCCGAAAACAAGTGGGTTTATCTGCACGGCTACGCTGACGTCAGCGAACAGGGGGTACTGGACCGGGAGGACTTGGGGGCATCGCCGGCGCTGGCGCTGGCCTACAACAACGCCCTGCAGCGCGCGGGCAAGACCATTCATGACATGCAGTATCTCGAAATCTACAGTTGCTTTCCCATTGCCGTATTCGCTGCCTGCGACGCCCTGGACATAGCGAGTGACGATCCTTGTGGTCTCACGGTTACCGGTGGTCTGCCTTTCTTTGGTGGTCCAGGCAACAATTACTCTATGCACGGTATTGCCAGCATGGTGGAGAAGCTGCGTGCAGACCCCGGCAGCTTCGGTATCGTCGGCGCCAATGGCGGTTACCTGTCCAAGCATTCGGTGGGTGTCTATTCCACCGCAGCACCCGAGCGCTGGCGGGCGTGGGCCAGCCGCGACCTGCAGGAAAAAATCGACGCCCTGCCGGTGCCTGAGTTCAACGAATCCCCGAAAGGCTGGGCAGGCGTTGAGACCTATACGGTGCTTTACCAGAAAGATCGACCGGTCACCGCGATTGTGGTCGGCCGCTTGCATCTGGGTGGGGCTCGCTTCGTTGCGCTGACCGAGGATGCAGAGACGTTGCAGGGTATGCTGGCCCAGGATCCGCTGGCTGCGAATATCTTTGTCCGCTCCTATGGTATCGGCAACCGTTTTGCGTTTTCCGAAGAGAGCCTCGAAATCCAATTTCCTGCATCTGACTCATCGCCAGCACCAGCCTGACTCCGGCTGTCCTTTTGCGGAGATCTGGGGGCGGAGAGTGCGCGCCGTCTTGGCTACCGCGCTTTACCAGATCAAGTGCAGCTCACGCAGCCCCATAACCGAGCCCCCTGTGAACACGGCCGGTCGGTCCGGGCACAGTGAGAACGCAGGCAAGGTCTGGCACAGCGTGCGATAGGCGATCGTCAACTCAATGCGAGCCAGGTGCGCTCCCAGGCACGCGTGCGGTCCGGTATTGAAGGCGACATGCCGCGGACCCTTGCGGTCGAGGATAAAGTCCTGTGGGTTCTCGAATGCGTTGGGGTCGAGGTCAGCCGCTGCCTCGCTGAGCATGACCATGTCACCCTCGGCCAGCTGGATGCCGTCGAAGTCGTAATCGCGGGTAACCACACGAGCGGTGTTCACAAAGCTGTAGCGGCGCAGCGCTTCCTCGACCACCGCAGGGACGATATCCGGGTTGTTGCGAATGCGTGCTTGCAGATCATGGTCTGTGGCCAAATGCCGCGCGCCGAAGGACATGGCGTTGACTACCGTATCAAGGCCCGCCAGGAAGAACAGCAGGCAATAGGCCTGGATTTCCTCGGTCTTGAGCGGGCGGCCGTCAATTTCGGCGCTGAACAGACTGCTGATGATGTCGTCCCCCGGATGTTGGCGCCGCTCCTCAATCACTTCGCTCATGAACTCCGTGATCTTCAGCATGTTCTCCATGCGTACTGGCGGTTCAGTGGAAGTCAGGGCGGTGACAGCCCAGTCGCGGAATTCAAGGCGACGCTCCAGGGGCAGGCCAACCCAGCGCATGAAAATGCTGATGGGCAGGGGCTCGGCAACTGCGCTGACAAATTCGCAGTGACCATCTGGCGCCACTGCAGTGATCAGCTCGCGTGACAACTCCTCAATGGCGGGCTCCATGGTTCGCATTTTGGCGGGTGCGAATGCCGGAGCGATGGCCGCCCGGTAATGCCCGTGCTCGGGAGGATCGATATTGATTGGGATCAGCAGGAAGGGCTGTTCTGTAGGCGGGATATTGACCTTGTTACTGGAAAATATTTCAGGGGTCCTGGCTGCCGCGCAGAACCGTTCGTAGCTGGTCAGTACCCAGTGACCGCCGTTGGCGGTGCTGTAGAAAATGCCACCCGGGAAGCGGGCGCCCAACTCGGCGAATCGTTGATGGGGATCGGTGAGCAGCGCAGTGTCGGTCAGGTAGTCGAATTCGTAGATGAGCTCGGCGGGTACATGGGCGGGTGCGTTCATGACAGTTTTCCTTTGTTGATGACATCCTTGAGCAAACCCAGAACATCGTGTTCCAGCAGGACAGCAAGCAGGTTTTCCCTTGCCCTGTCCAGACCCTTGGCGCCGTGGCCGTAGCCGCCACGAGTCACGGTTTTGATATGCGCGTCAAGGGAATCCAGGCTGAACAGGCCGTAGTCCCGCCAGGCCGGCTCCGGCTCAAGTGTCACCCCGCGGCCGGCGAGCTCGGCGAGATAGTGGTCGAACAGTGCCCGCTCATGCTGTTCACGAGCTTCCGGGTCCAGTGCAGTCATGAGGAAATACACGACATCGCGCAGTCCGTGACCCCGGTACATCACCTGCCAGTCAAAAAATCCTGCGCTTCCGTTCGGTGCTGAGTAGGTATTCCCCAGATGGCTGTCCCCATGCAGTACGGTAGCGGGGAGGGTCTCCCAGTAGCTGTAGACGGCGCGATCATTCTTGTCCCAGAGCGCCACAAGCTCGCGAATGTCAGCGGGCAGCGACTGGCCCGCCTCACTCTGCAGGTACTGCTGGCGGGCGGTGTGGAATGAGCGCTGATGCCATTCGAAACCAAAGCGCAGTGTGCGTGGGCGGACCCAGGCAAGGTCGGAGGCAAAGCGCGGTGTCTCCCAGTACTGGCCGTGGATTTGAGCGAGTGCGGTGAGCACTGCCTGCGCATGCTCCAGTGGACAGTCGTCGGCTTGCCAGAATGGCTTCAGTCCACGCTCCTCCAGCACTTCCATCAACAACAGGAAGCGGCCACCGGGATAAAACTGGGCGAACCAGGCCCTGGGGCTGATCTCTGTCAGCTCCGCCTGCAGCTGGTTGTAGAACCGTACCTCGTTTTCCGCCATGTGTAATAGCGACAGGGTTTCCCGCAGGTAAGGTTCCTCGGGTGTCGCCTTGACGAAGATGGCAGCGGGTAAACCTGCATCACGGCCGGCACGGTTCCAGTCGAGTTTCCAGAGACGCCGCTGTGTCATTCCGTCATGGGAATCGACCAGAGTGCCGTGCTCAAGTACGGCGCCGGGCACATTGTGGGCAAGGCTTTCCTGCAGGAACGCCGGTGTCACGTCGGTATCATGCCAGGGCCCATCCGCTGCCAGGTTCGGCGCATGTGCCAAGGCCATGTCCGCGGTCTCCAGCATGGCGAGGGCATTTTTGTGCAGCGCGTGTTGATTGGCTTCGGTCATCATCGGGCTCCTGGTTACGGCGGCATTTTCAGCTGATTTTGCATTCAGGACGGGTAGTCGAGACCAAGTTGGTCTGCCAGGAACAGAATCAGCAGCTGGTGGTCCATGCGCTGTTTGTGGTCTTGCAGAGCATCGCCCAGGGCCAGTCCCACCGTCAGTGCGGCGATCATGGGTACGAGCTTGCGCAATGGCAGGCGCGGAGTTACTCCAGCCTTGCGGAAAAGCTTCTCCAGCATTTCCCCCACGCGGTGGGTGACGCGATCGGATGCCTCGTTATAGCTGATGGCAAAGGCCGGGTCTCTTCGGGCTTGCAGGCGTAGCTCAATGACAAACAGGTTCCAGCGGCTATCGGCAATGAATTGCGCAAAGCGCGTTTCCAGCAGGGGCAGCAAGCTGACCACCGAGTCACAGGCTTCTATTGCCTGTATCCAGGAGTCCACTTCCTCCTGCTGACGCAACAGTGCCGCATCGATCAGAAGCTCTTCCTTGCTGCTGTAATTGGCATAGAAGGCACCGCGGCTGTAGCCCGCGGTTTCGGTAACCGCATCGATGGTGGCGCCGGTGAAGCCCCGCTTCGCAACCAGCGTGACCAGCGCGTCCCGCAGGCGTTGTCGCGTTTGTTCGCGCTGTTGGTCCCGTGTCAGACGTGGCATAAGAGGCCGCTTTGAAAAAATCGCATACCTAAATGTATTCAAATACACTATTGTATGTCAAATGCTTTTTTGCATATACTGAATTTTGTCTGGCCGAGTCGAAGCTGAAGCCCGCCACGGTCTTGTTCAACTATGTGCTTTGAGGAAACTGTCATGTCGCAAGCTCTGGGAGCGAAAGTCTGGGTAGGACAAGAGGGGCTGGCCACGGCGTCGGGTGGTGTGCACGAGCATCACAATCCTGCGACCGGTGCATGGCAGGCCTCGGTACCGCTGGCTGGCAGGGCAGAGGTGGAGAAAGCTGTGGCGAAAGCCCAGTCAGCATTTCAGGAATGGCGCTGGATGAACCCCTCGCAGCGGCGCCAGATCCTGCTCAAGTTTGCCGATCTGATTGAAGCCCGCACCGAGGAGTTTGCCCGGCTGACCACGCTGGATGGAGGTTCGCCCCTGCATTTCGGTGGCTATGCCGTGCAATTGGCGGCGGAGTGGTTCCGCTACTATGCCGGTCTGGCCGACAAGCTGACAGGCGAAGTACTGGGAACGATCAAGAATCGTGGTGAGTTTTCCTACACCGTGCCAGAGCCCATCGGAGTGGTCGGCATCATCATTACCTGGAACGGTCCCTTGATCTCCCTGGGTATGAAAGTTGCACCAGCACTGGCAGCCGGCAATTGCGTGGTGGTAAAGCCCGCCGAGATCACCCCTTTTGCCCCGGACCTGTTTGCCCGACTGGCTGCCGAAGCGGGTATCCCGGATGGCGTTTTGTCCCTGTTTCCCGGTAATGCAGAAGCGGGTCAGGCACTGTGTGAGGACAAGCGCGTGCGGCTGATCAGCTTCACCGGCGGTCCCGTCACCGCGCGCAAGATCATGGCCACCTGTGCGGAACAGATCAAGCCCACCATCATGGAACTTGGTGGCAAGTCGGCCAGTCTGGTGTTTCCGGATGCAGATCTCGACCGTGCTTGTGAAGAGGCGGTTCGCGGCAGCATCGGCATACTGTCCGGGCAGGGTTGTGCCATTCCCACACGTCTGCTGGTACATGACGATATCTACGACGAGGTGTTGGCGCGGATCGTGGCCATTGCCCGTGAATACAAGGTCGGCAATCCGCTTGAGGAGGGTGTGCAGGTGGGGCCTGTTATCAGCGCCGCAGCCTGTGATCGTATCACTGCAATGCTGGATCGTGTGCGCAATGAAGATGCGGGGCGGATATTGCTGGGCGGGAAACGCTGTGGTGGTGAGCTTGCGAACGGCTATTTCATCGAGCCCACGATTATTGCCGATGTGGACCCCTGGAGCGAGATATCGCAGCTGGAAATATTCGGTCCGGTGCTGTGTGTGATGAAGTTCACTACTGAAGAGGAAGCGGTGGCGATTGCCAATAACACCGAGTATGGCTTGTCTGCCTATATCCAGTCCCGCGATGTGTCGCGCGTCCACCGGCTGGCGGAGCAGTTGCATGCCGGAGGCGTTTACGTCAACGGCGCCTTTCAGATTCATGCGCATACACCGTTCGGCGGCGTCGGTATCTCCGGCTTCGGCAAAGAGGGTGGCCGCGCGGGTCTCGACGAATATCTGCACTACAAAACGGTCGGCATCCTCGGCTGAGTTTTCACTCCATAACATCGACAAGGAATTGCAGGCATGACGAAACAACTCCTGGCAGGGGAAGTCGCGCTGGTCACCGGTGCGGCAGGCGATCTCGGGGCGGTATTCGCAAGGGCATTGGCAGAGGCAGGCGCCAGTGTGGTTTTGGCCGATCTCAATGGGAGCAAGGCAGAAACCGAGGCAGAAGAGCTGCAGAACGAGGGCTTGCAGGCCTTCGGGGTGGCGATGGATGTGACTTCCGAGGAGAGCGTCGCTGACGCTTTTGAGCGGTCGATGTCCCGGTTTGGTACGGTGACCATACTGGTGAATGCCGCTGCATTGATGAAGGAAATTCCGACCATGGATCCGTTGGCTTTGGATCTCACCTGGTGGAACCGGGTAATGGACGTAAACCTCACCGGACCCCTGCGCACCATTCGGGCGGCGGTGCCGCACATGCAGGCGTTGGGTCGCGGCAAGATAGTCAACGTCAGCTCCGGCGGTGCCTTCATCCCCTCTGGGGTTTACGGTGTGTCGAAATTGGGCCTGGTCAGCCTGACCACCAGCCTGGCCAAGCAGCTGGGTTCCTCCGGGATCAACGTCAATGCGCTTGCGCCGGGGCACATGAATACCAGTTCCGGGCATGAGGCCCGCCACCATGACGACGCGCTGGTGGCCGCGCTGTCCCACGCGGTAGCCCTGAAAACACTCGGTGAGGCGAAAGACCTGGTGGGGGGGCTGCTGTTCTTGTGCTCATCCCAGAGCGACTGGGTAACCGGGCAGACGCTCAGTATTGACGGCGGCTGGATCATGCGCCTGTAGGTGCGTACTTTTTGAGGAGCAAAAAACTGTGCCAAAGATACATTACATTCAGCATGACGGAGGTGAGTTCGAGGTGGAAGCCGCGGTTGGTACCACGGTCATGCAGGCTGCGGTCGACAACGGTGTAGACGGCATCCTCGCCGAATGCGGCGGCTGCTGCAGCTGCGCCACCTGTCACTGCTATGTGGACGAGGCATGGCTGGAGCAATTGCCGGAGCCCGATGTCATGGAGAAGGGGTTGCTGGGCTGCGCCCTGGAGCCCCGGGACAACAGCCGTCTGTCCTGTCAGATTGAAGTCACTGAGGCGCTGGACGGCCTGGTGGTGCGGCTGCCGCGCGCTCAGTACTGATCGCGGGGCATTGTCGCTCAGTCACTGTGCCAGGTGGACGAAGGTTTGCTCATCGCCATCACCAGCTTGTACAGCGCATGTTGCGCGGCGTCGATGCCCACCGCTACCTGCTGCAGTTCAGCCAGTGACACTGGCCGGGAGCTGTGCGCATCACCCGTGGTGACTGCCATTTCCACCGTGCCGTCCGCCGGGTTGGGCGCCATAGCTCCTTGCAGATACTCGTTGCGCTGCGTCTCGGCGCCGCGAAGTTCCTCCACAACAGTATGGTAATCGGCCAGTCCCGGGTGTTGTGGAAGAAGTGTCTGGCACAGGTCTTCCAGTAACGCCAGGCGCTGTGCAAAGCTGCCCCGGGTGAAAACCGTATCCACCCGCGCGTCTCCCAGGCTGTTGAACCCCGCCAGATTGGCGTTAGCCAGGCTCAGCAGCTGCTGCAGGCGCTCCCACAGCAGCGCGATGCGGCCGACCGCTGCTAGATAGTTGTCCGGCAGCGGCCAGTCATCCAGGTCCAGTGTGCGCGGTTGCTCCGTCATCGTTTCCTCCCAGCGTCGAACCTGCAGTGTAGCCCCTGCCTGCGTGCCGCCCCAGTCGCGTTTCCGTGGTGCCCTTCAAGTGACGGTAGCGATGGTGCGACCCAGGCTCTCCAGCGCGCTGGCGCCGTGGGGGCTTGCCATCTCCAGCTCCCGGGCCAACAGGCAGTAGCGAAACAGGGGATAGTCGCGATCCACACCCGTGCCGCCATGCACCTGCTGGGTGGCGTGGCTGATGCGGTGCAGGGCTTCCACTGCATTGATGCGCGCGCTCAGGACAGCCTGTTCGATGGTGACCGGGTCGGTTGTGGCAGAATCGTAATGGCACACTGCCTGGGCTTGGGTGGCGCGCAGGCACTCCAGGTCGATGTGGCAATCGGCCAGCCGGTGGGCAACTGCCTGGAAAGTGGCTATCGGCTTGCCAAACTGTACTCGTTCGCTGCAATGGTCGACCGCCAGCTGCAGCATCTGCTCACAAAGCCCTATGGCAATTGCATTGTTGCCAAGCACCAACAGCCATTCAACCCGGCGCAAAAAATCGAGGGTTGGTCCGTCCGTCGTCAGTAAACGGCAGGGCGTTTGAACGAGTGTCATAGTGGCGATGGCATTGCCGCTGGTAGTGATGTTAAGGCTGCGTTCCACACCCGGCGCATCCGCTGCAAAAAGGCAGATGGCGGTTTCACCCTGGTAGTCTGCGACAGTCCACAGGTGAGTGATGCAGCTGTCACCTGGCGCCAGCAGTCGGCTACCGTCCAGAACCAGGTCCCCGCTGTCGTTGTTGCTGCAGATGCTGCTGTGCCTGGCGCTACCGCTGGTCGGTCTTGCACCAGCCTCAGCGGCTTGTAAGGCGGGCGCCAGCAGCGCGCGCCCTGCCGCGATCTCGTTGAGCAGCTTGTCGCGGTCAGCGCTGGATGGCAATAACTGCAGTGGTATCGTGCCCGCTGCCTGCGTAGGCAGCAGTGGCAGGGGCGCGACATAACGGCCCGCCTCAGTCAGCACCAGTAACAGGGTTTCCAGATCCAGCCCCATACCGCCGAACTGTTCGTCGATGGCGAGACCGGGCAGGCCGGCCGCGATCACTTCCTGCCACAGCTGCGGGTCGAAACGGTCCTGCTCCAGGTCGACCTGGCGCAGGCGATCCTGGGTGCAGAAGTCGGCAAACAGGCGCCGTGCCAGATCCTGTACCTGTTGCTGGGTGTCGTTCAGGGAAAAATCCACGTTGATCTCCTCTAGCGTGGCAGGCCGAGGCCGGCATTGGCGATGATGGTGCGCTGCAGTTCGTTGGCGCCGCCGCCAAAGGTCAGCACAGAGCCTTTGCGATACCAGGCCTCGATCAGGCCGTCGAGAGCCGCAGCGTTGCCGCTGCGCAGGGCGCCAGCGGTGCCGAGGATCTCTCCCAGTCGGCGGCAGACTTCAACGAACAGCTCGGAGCCGTAGACCTTGCAGGTCGATGCCTCGACCATGCCGGTGCTGCCCTGGTCCATGCGCCAGGCAGCCTGCAGGCACATCACGCGAAGCGCTTCGAGCCTGGCGTGGCACCAGGCCAGATTGCGCTGCACCCAGGGGAGCTCCAGCAGGGGCTGCCAGGCAGCGTCTGCTTGCAGCAGTTGCAGGACCTGGTCATAGAGCTTGGCGACATGGCCATAGCTCGCCAGGGAGAGACGCTCGATATTGAGCTGGCCGGTAATCAGCGACCAGCCCTGGTTGATTCCGCTGATACGCCAGGTGTCAGGGATGCGCACGTTGTCGTAGTAGGTGGCGGTAGTGGTCACGCCCATGGTTTCGATCAAGGTGTGCGAGTAGCCCGGCGTGTTGGTAGGTACCAGAAAGACGGTCAGTCCCTTGTGTCGGGACGCCGGGTCCGGGTCGGTACGAGCAGCGAGCCAGATGTACTGGGCAAAGTTGGCGCAGCTGGTCCAGATTTTCTGGCCATTGATCACCCAATCGTCGCCGTCGCGCTCGGCGCGGGTTTTCAGAGCGGCGAGGTCGCTGCCTGCGCCAGGTTCCGAGTAGCCAATGGCGAGGTAGCTGTCGCCATTCAGTATCTCCGTTACCAGTCGCTCGCGGATAGCGTCCTGAGCGTGGCGCGCCAGCACCGGGCCTATGGAGTTGGCGGAGAGCTGGGGCCAGGGGAAGCCGGCGCGTTTGGCTTCATCCACCAGCAGGTACTGGCTTATCGCATCGGCGCCGTCGCCGCCCAGTTCCTTCGGCCAGGACAGCCGTATCCAGCCGTCCGCCCCCAGTTGGCGCAGTTTCTCCCAGTAGACCGGGCCCCCGCCATGGCTGAATTCACGCTGCGCCAGCTCGGCGACAAAGTCCGGTGTCATCATGACCTCGGTCATGTACTTGCGGACGCGCTGGCGGAAGGATTCCTGGTCGGGGTTGAGGTCTAGATTCATGATCGTCTCCTGTGTCAGGCGCTGGCCAGCAGCTTGTTGAGTTGCTCGCTGGCATCGATGAAATCCGCCAGCATGTCCTGGATAACCTGGCGCACGCTGGTCTCATGCTGCATGTCCCCGACCAACTGGCCCACCGGATAGGTCAGGTAATCGTCGGCGTGGGCGCGCTCAATGCGCATCAGGCTTTCGGCCACGGCCATGGTTTGCATTGGCATGGGCAGCGCCGGTGGCGCATCCGCCGAATCCCAGGCTTCGGTAAACTTGCTGCGAAGCATGCGGCAGGGTTTGCCGGTGCGACAGCGCGACTGGATGGCATCATCGGAGCGCGCCTCGAAAAGGCGTGCTTTCATGGCGGTGGACAGTTCACTCTCCGCGGTGCCCAGCCAGATGGATCCACACCAGATGCCCGCTGCACCCATGGCCATGGCGGCAGCCATCTGGCGACCGCTGCCGATGCCGCCCGCCGCCAGCACCGGGACCGGGGATACAGTTCCGATGACCTGGGGCCACAGGATCATTGAGCTGATCCTGCCGGTGTGACCGCCGGCCTCGGAACCCTGCGCCACGATCAGGTCTACCCCGGCCTCCACCTGTGCAGCGGCGTGCTCCACCTTGCCGATGAGTGACCCAACCTTGAGGCCGCGGGCGTGCAGTTCAGCAACGCGTTCCCGCGGCGGGGTCCCCAGCGCATTCACCAGCAGGCTTACCTGCGGGTGGCGCAGGGCTACCGCCACCAGTTCCTCGGCGGTTTCCGGCGTCATGTGGATCTTGCCAATATGGTCTGCCAGCTGGGCCTCGCCTTCGGCTGTCAGCGGCGCCGCGCCAGCCTTGGCGCATAGCGCATCACTGAATTCCCTGTGTGCCGTTGGCACCCGCGCCCGGACCTTGTCGAGGGTCATCTGCTGGGAGGCGGCCTGGTCATAGCGGTTGGGGATCAGGATATCGACGCCGTAGGAGTTGCCATCAACATGGGCGTCAATCCAGGCCAGCTCCTCTTCCAGCTGCTCTGGAGTGAATGCCGAGATCCCCAGCACCCCCATGCCGCCGGCCTTGGACACTGCCGCGACGACATCCCTGCAGTGGGAAAATGCAAAGATGGGCAGCTCGATATTGAGCAGTTCTGTGGCGGGTGTTTTCATGGCTGGTTCTTGTGGTCCGCTGCAAATAGGTTAACTATATGCCTTGTGCTGCAACAAGCGAATGACAATAGCAGGCAGCGATGCTCACAAATATGCTCACGAGTTGGGCTGCAGGATCGGCATGGCGATTGAAAACGGAGATCTCTACCGCAATCTGCTGGACTGGCTGGAAGTGGCCTGGGCTTCCCGGGGGATGTCGCTTGCGGCGGCCACGGGTCGTCATGCTTCGGCATTTCCGCGCTGGCAACAGACCCGGGAGCGAGTGCCGGTGCAAGAGTTCGTTGCCGTACTGACTGCTGCCTCGGGTCACCAGAGCGACGGCTGCTTCGGGCTCGACGCCCGGAAGATCCCGCTGGACTCCCATTCCCTGATGGTGGAGGCGCTGCTTGGTTGTGCTCATTTTGGCGCGGCCTGCGAGATGAGTGCGCGTTTCTACGGTGTGCTGCTGGAGGGCCTGGAATGCCAGTACCGTAACGAGGGGGAGTACCTGGCGATGGTAATGACCCCGCGAACCAACATGGCCACCCATCCCTTTCTGATCGATTACCTGCTGTTCTCATGGCACCGTACCCTGAGTTGGATTGTAGGCTTGTTGGTGCCGGTCCAGAGTCTGGAGATACCCTTGGCATTGATGCTGCCAGGTCCGGGCCTGGCGTCTCTTGTTCGCGCGAAGCAGCGCAGCGATACCGGTCGGGTAGCCATGCTGATAAGCCGGGACTATGTCAATTTGCCGCTGGTGCGGACAGCGGCGGACTGGCGGGTCCACGTGGCGGATGTCAGGGCGGGTATTCTGCACTGGCCCGTAGACGACGGCAGCATATCCGCAACGGTGCGTGGCATCCTGCGCTACTCACTGGACAGCGGTTGCCTGCACCACAGTCTGGATACCATGGCAGCGGAGCTTGGCGTCTCATCCGCGACCCTGCGGCGCAAGCTGCAGGCAGAGGGTGGCAGTTACCAGCATCTGCTGGACGAGTTTCGCCGCAGCGTGGCCATCGACCGCCTGTTCAGCCAAGGGCAGACCGTGGCAGAGGTTGCATCGTTACTGGGATATTCTGAGCCGCGCTCTTTCACGCGGGCTTTCAAGACCTGGACTGGCTATCCACCGTCTGCCTACGAACAGGGTGCCGGCCAACAATCGCATTAGCGGTCGGCTGCTGGCCTCGCTTGCCCGCGCTGATTACAGTTCCCCCACTGTGTATGGGGTAGTGGTATGGGCGATCTGTTGTTTGGCAAAACCGCAGTGGTAACGGGAGCAGGCCGCGGCATGGGCAAGGCCATTGCCCAGGCTTTGGCGGAAGAGGGCGCGCGAATCGTGCTCGGTGCGCGCACCATTAGCCATGGCGACGCCACGCTCTCAGAGTTTCTCGCCCGCGGTCAGCAAGCGGTGCTGCAGCCCTGCGATGTCACGGTCAAGGCAGACTGCGAGGCGATTGTTGCCCGTGCCCACGACACCTTCGGCGGCCTGGATATACTCGTACACTGTGCGGCCGATATTCCCCATGCCCGGGTAGCGGAGCTTGCGGATGAGGAATTTGACCGCAGCATCCACTCGGTATTGTATGCGGCGTTCTACCTGTCGCGTGCGGCACTGCCGTTGCTGGCGGCTGCGCACGAGGGTCGGATTATTTTTATCTCCTCAGTTGCGGGATCCTATACCGCCATTCCGGGCATGGCTCATTACGGTGCCGCCAAGGCCGGACTCGATTCCTTTGCCCGCGGCCTGGCGCTGGAGGCGGGGCAAGACGGCATCACGGTGAACACCATCAATCCCGGCCTGATCGCCTCTGATCGGATGCGCGAGCGTCTTGATAGCAAACAGCAACAGGCGCTTGCGGCAACCATTCCGATCAGCCGCGCTGGACGCATGCAGGAAGTGGCCGAGCTGGCGGTCTTCCTCGCCTCGGAAAAAGCGGGTTACATCAGTGGCGAGAGTATTGTTATTGACGGTGGCTCTCGTTTGTCTCGTGGGGTACTTCCCCCGGTCAACAGCTGAATAGCGGGCGGGAGCCCTCACAATCATATAAGCAGGATGTTGGACCATGTTGCAGACCTCAAGTGCATCTCCTCCCGGCGAAGCGGTGGAGCTTGCCCGCCCCTGGCCGACTTACATCGTTCTGCTGGTCAGTTGTTTCATAACCATTGAAGCCGCCGCCTTCCAGGCACCTGCGATTCCCACCATTGCGCACTTTTTTGGTGTCTCCGCCGGGCTCTCGGCACTCATTGCCCTGGTGTACTACCTGGGGCTGGTGGTATTCAGCCCGGTATTCGGCCGGGCGGCGGATCGCTACGGTCGCAAGCGAATACTGATGGTTGGCCTTGCCATGTTCTCGCTGTCCGAGTTCGCTGCTGCTGCCGTTCCCAACTTCACGCTGCTGATTCTGGCGCGGTTTTTCCAAGGCATCTCCGTGGCCTGCATCCTGCCGGTAATTCTGTCCTATATCGCCTACCTGTTCCCCCAGGAGAAGCGCGGCATGCCACTGGGCGTGATGGTGTTCTCAATGTCTCTGGGGGCTACCACCGGGGCCATTATTGGCGGCTTGATGATTGATCATCTGGGCTGGCGTTCCGTGTACTGGGTCAGCGGTATTCTAGCCTTGCTGGGCCTCGCGCTGGTGGCCTGGAGAGTGCCGGAGACGACGCGGAATGACCGGCCCTGGCGGCTGGACTGGCCGGGTATGCTGCTGTTGCTGCTGAGTGTGGGGGCCCTGCTGTCCGTTCCCACCTGGATCAGCAATTTCGGTTTCGCGTCCTGGCAGGCACTGCTGGCACTTGCAGGTGGAGTGGGTGGCTTCATCCTGCTGTGGCACTCACAGCAGCGTTCCGTTTCTCCGGTGCTGGATATCGGCATCCTGCGCCAGCGCAATTTTCTTGTCCCGGGCGTGATCTACCTGCTGTTCCTGATTGTTTACGGCGGGACCATCTACTCGCTGGCGTTCTTCGTCAACGATCGCCCCGGGGGCAGTGCATCCCAGGTTGGCCTGGTGAACATGTTTGCCTACGGCGCCAGCATGCTGGCGGGACTCATCAGCGGCAAGCTGGTGGACTGGTTTGCCGAGAAGACAGTGATTATCGGAATTGTCCTGCTGATGTTCTGCGGTCTCTTCCTGTACACCACCATTGGGCTCGATACATCAATCTGGATCGTCTGTGCCATTGCCATGGTATTGGGTCTGGCCCAGGGCATGAAGGGTCCGGCGATCACCAAGATAGCGTTGGGTGCGGTACCCCGGGAGCAGATGGGAGCCGGCAGTGGCATGTTTTCCATGATGCGAGACTTCGGTACCCCGGCCGGGGTCTCCGTCGGGTTGGCGCTGTACGGCGCGACTCTCGCCCGCAGGACTTCCGAGACCCTTGAAGTCCGTGCAGCCGGCCTGGGCCTGAACGATGACTATCTGCCCGCCTTGGCCGAGGCCCTGGCCAGTTCCGGGGCCAGTGTGCCGCCGGAGCTGCATACGCAGCTGGTGATCCTGGGTGTTGACTATGCCGAGCTGGTTGCGGACTCCCGCTTGGACGGTATGGCCGCCACCTTGCCTCAGGTTGGATACATACTCTATGTCGTACTGGCGCTTGCGGCCATCTTGACCTTGCTGTTGACCCGCGTCAACAAGACACCGTCCTAGCTCCGGCATCAAGTGGCGCCGAATGCGATTGTGGCCTGGTCACGACCTGCCACTGTATCCGGATGAGCCAGCTGGCCGGAGAAAACCCGCTGTAGCAAGCGTTTTCCTAGGGTGGTCATCCCCCGGGTTGCCTGCAACACCTGTCATTAATGCGACTTGCAGATCGCAGGCGAATAGCGGAAATTAGGTTTAATTAGTTATATATATAGCCGCCTTGGTGTATGATGTGAAACTGAATGCAGCACCGGGCTGACCAATATTAATAACACGCTCCCAGCAGAGGTATGACATCATGTTAAAGAAGCAGCTCGCACTTGCCACCATTGCCGCAATCGGTGCCACCGGCACACCTATCCTGGTCAACGCGCAGGGCGGTTTCGCGCTGGAGGAAGTCGTCGTCACGGCAAGAAAGCGCACGGAGTCGCTGCAGGATATTCCTGTTTCTGTAAGCGCTTTCAGCCAAGAGGACCTGGCGGCCTACAACATGACCCAGACCTCCGACCTGGCCGCGTTTACGCCTAGCCTGTTCATTGAACCCAACGCCGCCAACAACCTGTCTTCCTTAAAGACTACTATCCGCGGTCAGGTTCAGGCGGACTCACTGTCCACGCTGGACCCGTCGGTTGGTTGGTACATAGACGATGTCTACCTTGCCCGTACTACGGGGACCCGCGCCAGCATGTTTGACCTCGAGCGTGTTGAGGTGCTGAAGGGGCCACAAGGAACGCTGTACGGACGCAACACCACAGGCGGCGCGATTCGTCTGATTACCGCCAAACCAGAGGTTTCTGGCGAGGTGGAAGGCTTCGTCACCGGTACCTACGGCAAGTTCAACCAGCAGCGCCTGGGTGGAGCGGTCAATATTCCATTGATCGAAGATGTTCTCGCTGTGCGCCTAACAGCGCTCTCTGATGAAACCAAGGATGGCTTTGGATCGGTGCTGGTGAAGCCCGCAGGCCCGGAACTGGGTGGCGCTTTCCCTGGCTTGCCGGCACTGTATCCCGGAAATCCCTACATGGATTTTGAGGAGGCGCGCAAGGATGCCGGTCAGAGCGATATGGAGATGTTCCGCTTAGGCGTGAACTGGCAGCCAGATGACCGCACCAACGTGCTGTTCGCCTATGAAAGAAGCGATTTTTACGCCAATGCCCTGCTGATCAATGCGGTGCGCCCATTGCCCAGCTTTGGCGCTCTGGCGGCTAATGCATTCGTTCCTCCCCTGGATGACATCTACGACGGTGGTGTTGTCAATGCGCTGCAAGAGTCCTGGAATGAGACCGATACCGCATCACTCACGATTGAGTATGATCTCAACGACACTCTTGCGACCAAGTTGGTGCTGGGCTGGCGTGACATGGAATCCTCGTTCATTTCTGATGTGGATGGCACCGCTGCGCCACTGAACTGGTTTGTGGAGCCATTTGCGCAAAATGCAGAACAGCGCTCGCTGGAATGGCAACTGAGTGGTGAGGCACTGGAAGGGCGTCTCGAGTGGTTGGCCGGTATCTATTACTTTGAGGAAGAGGGGATCGACTTTTCCAACTCGGGAGGTATCAACGGCTACCTGGGTTCCCTGGCCACCGGGCGGCCCTTGCTGAACGGGACCTACAACGGCACTATCGATCAGAACGAGAGCAAATCTGCATTCGTGTCGCTCAATTATGAATTGACAGACACAATAGGGCTGACCGCGGGAGTGCGTTATACGGAAGACGATAAGCCGGTCAGTGTTGAGGCTCGCTCGTTCTTCCGCGATGGCACCAGCGCCTGCCGCTTCGACGTCAATGCCGCGCCCAACGTCAATCTCGATGACTGTACCTGGAGCAGCTCGGAAAAGTATGACTTTGTTTCTTGGACGGTCGGAGCGGACTGGGACCTGAGTGAGGACGTCATGGTGTACGCCAAGTCCGCCAACTCCAGCCGGTCGGGGGGGCAGAATTTGCGCGGACTGGGTCTGGTGGAACTGGAAGACGGTACGGTGATTGATACCTTCACGCCGTTTGAGCCTGAGGAGGCAACTGATTTTGAGTTGGGCCTGAAAGGTACCTTCTTCGACTATGCACTGCAGGTGAACGCCGCCTATTACCACATCTGGTACACCGATATTCAGCGCTCCAATTTGCTCAGTACTCCGGCTGGTCTCACCACCTTCGTTTCCAATACCAGTGAAGCGGACTACGATGGGGTGGAGCTGGAGGTGAAGTGGGTTATCAACGAACAGTGGATGGTCACGGGTACCGCGGCTGCGATCGACTGGTCCTACGAGGATCCCGCGGACTACTCCAACTCGGTACCTGATGAGGAGTACACGCTGCGGGTCAACTACCGTCAGCCGGCAGATTTTGGTACCTGGGACTTTGACCTGAACTACTCCTATCGTGGCGAGTTTTACACCAACTCATCTTCAACCCGGCAGCAGTTGGATAACTCAAAGGCGGGCATTGTCGATTCGGTGAGCCTCTTGGGTGGCCGCGCGGCACTGTCACTGAACAACGGTATTGAGGTGGCTGTCTGGGGACGGAACCTGACCGACGAGGAATACCTGCTCTCCCCGCTGGTGCTGAGTGTGGCAGCTGACCTGTACAGCTCTGGTGTCGGCGCACCTCGTAGCTATGGTCTGGATATCACCTACCGATTCTGATTCTTCCGGTCAGCGTATTTCCCGGGCCAGCTTGCTGGCCCTTTTTGTAGCTGGGGGATTTTAGTTGAGATACCGATGCAATAGTTTGCCGCTGGGCAACCGGGGTAAGGTGTCGATGTAGCGAAAGGAGCGCGGGCACTTATACCGCGCCAGCTGTCTCTGGCAGGCCGCCTTCAGTTCTGCGGTAACTGCCTCAAGGTCTGCAGCGGGTTGACGTAGCTGCACCACCGCCTGGGCAATTTCCCCCAGGTCCTCATCCGCAATGCCAATCACGGCGATATCCGCCACTAGCGGATGCATGGCGAGTACGTTCTCGACCTCCTGCGGATAGATGTTGACTCCGCCGGAGATGATCATGCCGCTGGAACGGCCCTGCAGATACAGGTACCCTTGCTCATCCAGCAAGGCGAGGTCGCCCGTATGTGCCCAGCCGCGCGCATCAAAGTATTCCTCGGTCTTGCCCGGATCCTTGTGATACTCGAAGCGCTCCACGCCCTCGAAGCAAAGCTCGCCCACCTCGCCTGGCGCCAATTCGCGTCCTTTTCCGTCGACAATGTGGGGAACCCCGGCCATGATCCGGCCGACGGAGCCCGGGTGCTGCAGCCACTCCTGCGACGTGATGGCGGCGAAGCCGGCACCTTCGCTGCTGCCGTAGAACTCATGCAGGATCGGACCCCACCACTCGATCATGCTGCGCTTCACTTCAGGTGGGCAGGGGGCGGCGGCGTGTACTACCATTTTCAGGCTGGAGCAGTCGTAGCGCTCGCGAACCTCCTGCGGCAATTTCAGCATGCGAACCAGATGCGTGGGCACGAATTGGGCGTGAGTCACCCGGTACATTTCAATGGTGGCCAGGGCGCGCTCGGCATCGAACTTCTCGCTGCAGATGGAGGTGCCCCCGTGCAGCTGCGCACCCATGGTCCATCCAAGTGGCGCGGCGTGGTAGAGGGGACCGGGACTGTAGAATACGGTATCACTGTCAAAACCATACATTGCCTGCATGATCTGTTCGATCGGTAGCGGCGTGCCGAAGGGTGCGTCCGGCAATGGCCGCAGGATGCCCTTGGGCTTGCCCGTGGTGCCCGAGGAATAGAACATAAAGCTGCCTTCCCGCTCTTCGCCGAAGTCCGGCCATGCACGCTCAGCCAGCACCTCATCCAGGTTGCGGAAATCGGTGAAAGATGCGCCTGTGGAGTAACAGGCCTCCAGTGTGGGAGTTTGTGCCGCGGCGGCACGGGCCAGCTCAGCCAGTGCCGGCGAGGCGATGAGCACGCGAGCGTCGCTGTTCTCTGCCACGTAGGAGACCTCTTCTGGCTTCAGGTGCCAGTTAATGGGTACCCAGCGCAAGCCAGCCCGGCGTGCCGCCCAGCAGACCTCGAAGTAGGCCGGGCAATTCTCCATCAGAACCCCGATCCGGTCGCCCTCTGCCAGCGAAGCACGCAGCAGCCGGGCCAGTTGTGCGGACCGTTCTTCCAGTCGGGCGTAGCTCAGAGCGGCGCCGGTTTGCTCGATGATCGCGGCCATGGTAGCCGGTTGCTGGCACGCGTGTAGTGAGATAGTCATGTTGGTGTCCAGTCGGCATCTGCGTTTCGAGTTGATGTTACCTGAAGTAGCTACTTGCATCCGCGCCCGCGCAGTCGCATTTCTGGTGTTTTCGAGTCGGCAACAGCGAATGCGACTGCTCGGTTCTGTGTGGCTATCGCATACTAATGGTTTGTCGAGTTGGCAACTGGGCATCAACCGACTCAGGGGGGAGTATGCAAAACGTTTTGGAAGGGCGTGTCGCGCTGGTCACGGGTGGCACAGGCGGCATAGGGCGTTCTGCGGCATTGGCACTGGCACAAGAGGGCGCGAGGGTCGCCGTCTGTGGACGCCGCGAACGGGAAGGTTTTGAGACTGTGGCGATGATCGAGGCGAGCGGGGGTGATGCCATATTCTTGCGCGCGGATGTTGCCAGTAGCGCGCAGGTCGAGTTACTCGTAGCCGAAGTAGTCCAGCGCTTTGGGCGTTTGGATATTGCTTTCAACAATGCGGGCGTCGAGGGTGGGTTGGGCTTGCTACACGAGTTATCGGAAGACGATTTCGATCGGGTATTCGGCATTAACGTGCGCGGTCTTTGGCTATGCATGAAGCAGGAGATCCGTCAATTTCTGAGTCAGGGTAGTGGCGGTGTCATTATCAATAACAGCTCCGTACAAGGGCATATCACCTGGGGATATGCCGCGCACTACACGGCATCGAAGCACGCTGTGGAGGGCTACACCAAAACGGCGGCGATCGACTATGCCCGCCACGGTATACGCGTCAATGCAGTCGCTCCAGCTCTCGTTAACACGGACCTGATTACGGAATCATTTGCAGGTAATGAGAGGGTACAGAGAGCATTGCTGCGCGAGCACCCTCTGGGACGATTTGCAGAAGTGGAGGAGGTGGCCGATGCAGTCGTATTTCTGGCCTCGGACGCGGCCAGGTACATCAATGGTGTTTCCCTGCCAGTGGATGGTGGCATGCTCTGCCGCTAGTTTTCCGGCACTTGTATGAATTTGTTCAGCTGGAGCCCCGGGTATTCGGCGTCGTGGTTTCTGCCTCGGGCAAATGCGATTGTGCGCGTCTTGTAGGCTGGCATAATAATATATATGATTTAACTAATTAGATGCCCGGTGGCGATGGCCTTCATTGTGGAGTGGGAGTATCAATGTCGATTTTGTCCGGAATGTTGCGAGGAGTGCTGGCCCTGGATGACAGGGCGCAGGCCGTTGACTATAAAGGTCAGTGGTACAGTTGGGGCAGCCTCAAGGGCACCGTGGATTCGATCTGCGGCAATCTGCAGCAACTGGGACTTGCCGAGGGCGCCCGAGTGGGCGTGATGATGCGCAATCGTCCCGACAATGTGGCGGCGGTACTCGCCGCAGTGGCAGCCGACGGCAGTATTGTTTCCATCAATCCGCTGTACCCGGATGATCGCCTGTGTCGTGATATCGAGTCCCTGCAGTTGCCGGTGATTGTCACAGATGCCTCGGACCTGGAGCGTCCGGGTGTGCTCGACAGTATCCTCAAGGCCGGATCTGCAGTGATCAAGCTGAACCCTATCCTGGGCACGAGTGAATTGTTGCCGGGCTTTGAGCAGGTCACGGGCGACAATATCGTTGCCACAAATCCCGCCGTGATTATCGAGATGCTCACCAGTGGCACCACCGGTACACCGAAGCGAATCCCCTTGCAGAGAGCGGCGTTTGAAACCAGTTTTCTGTCCGCGCTGTCCTACGAGAAGGACCGCAAGGCGGACGATCCACCGCAGCTGCGTCCTGGTATCTCCCTGCTCACCAATCCCATGACCCATATCGGCGGACTGTGGGGGGCGCTGACTACCATCCTCGGTGGGCGCCAACTCTGCATTGTCGAGAAATTCTCCGTGGAGGAGTGGCGTTCTGCCGTGGTGCGCCATCGCCCCAAGGTGGCGTCGGCCGTACCCGCCGGTTTGCGGATGCTGCTGGATGCAGATATTCCCAAGGCAGACCTGGCGAGCCTGGTTGCCATTCGCACCGGTGCCGCGCCGCTGGATCCCGCGATTGTTCGCGAGTTCTGGAGCAGATACGAGATCCCGGTGCTGCAAAACTACGGCGCCACGGAGTTTTCCGGCGCCGTTGCCGGCTGGACGCTGGGAGACTTTCACAAGTTTCACGAGGCCAAGAGTGGCAGCGTAGGCCGCTTTCAGCCCGGTGTGGAGGGCAGGGTGGTGAGCCCGGAGTCCGGCGCCGTCCTTGAGTACGGGGAGGAGGGTGTGCTGGAGATGAGGGCGGCGCAGTTTGGCAACGGCGTGGAGTGGTTGCGTACCACGGACCGCGCCATGATCGATGCCGATGGTTTCCTGTTTATCCGTGGCCGGGCGGACAATGCCATCATTCGCGGCGGTTTCAAGGTGCACCCTGACGATGTGGTGGCGGTACTGGAGCAACACCCGGCGATACGTGAGGCCGTGGTGGTCGGCATTGATGATCCCCGCTTGGGAGCTGTGCCCGTTGCTGCCCTGATCCTGAGGGCGAAGGCGCTGCGTCCTTCTGATTCGGAGCTCACCGGCTTCGCCAGGCAGCATTTGTTGCCCTACCAGGTACCGGTCCGGTTTTTGTTTGTCGAGGATGTGCCGCGTACACCATCCATGAAGCCCGCGCTGCCACAGGTACGGGAATTGTTTGGCCCCGTGGGCCAGTCTTCGTAGGCAGGGAACAACAAGGGAGCGGTCGGTATGGATTTGAGTTACGGTGCTGAGGCGGAAGTGTTCCGTGCGCAGTTAAGAGATTTTCTTGCCCAGCGTTGGCGACCTGCGGATAAAGGCCAGGCCTTGAAGGATTATATTCGCGCCTTTCGTCGGGACGCCGTCGAGCAGGGATACCTGTATCGCGGTGTGCCGCAGCAATACGGCGGCTCCGAGCAGCCGGTAGACGTGATTCGTGCCCAGGTTATCCGCGAGGAATTCGCCCGCGCCCGCGCGCCCATGGAGGTAGGCGGCAATGGTACCAATATGTTGGTGCCCACCTTGCTGGAATGTGGCACGGAGGAACAGAAGGAGCGCTTTATTCGCCCCACTCTGGAAGGTGACTATGTCTGGGGGCAGGGTTATTCCGAGCCCGGCACTGGCTCCGATCTTGCTTCTGTGCGCACCAAAGGCGAACTCAGGGACGGTGAATGGGTGATCAATGGCCAGAAGATATGGACCTCGCAGGGCCGTGATGCAACCCACATGTTCGCGCTCATTCGCACCGAGCCCGCCGCAGCCAAGCACGCCGGGATTTCCTACCTTCTGCTGGATCTAAAGCAACCCGGCGTAACCCGCAGGCCCATTCGCCAGATGACCGGCGAGTCCGGTTTTTACGAGTTCTTCTTTGACAACGCCACTACCCCGGCAGACTGGATCGTCGGCGAGCGAGGCAAGGGCTGGATTATCTCCCGCACCACACTCAAGCATGAGCGCGCGAGCATAGGTTCAGCCGATGGCCTGGGATTCCAGTTCAGCAAGCTGGTGGAGCTGGCCAAGGAAATTCACATTGATGGAGAGCCGGCCATCCTCAAGCCCGCCATTCGCCAGGCCCTGGGCCGGGTGGAAGGCTGGGTCCTGGCGCACCGTTATTCCAGTTACCGGATATTTTCCTGCGCCGCTGCCAACGAAGAGCCCGGGAATATAACCCTGATGATGAAGTTGCTGGTCACCGAGATCGGCCATGACATGGCACTGCTGGCGCAGGAGTTGCTTGGCGAGAATATTCTGCTGGAGCCGGGTCCGGCGGGCACCCGCGGCCGTGGCCCGGAGAAATGGCTGGACCAGATTATGGGCTCACTGGGCAATTCGATTGCCGGGGGTACGACCAATATCCAGCGTAATATCATTGGTGAGCGCGGCCTCGGCCTGCCTCGCGACCCGGGTATGAGGGCTTAGCAGATGCAATTTCACTTGTCCGAAGAGCAGCTTGCCATCCAGGACAGCCTGCGGGGCACCCTGGCAGAGACGGTCAACCGCGATGTGCTGCACGCGCTGGTCGACAGCGAGGATGATTTTCATCCCGCCAGCTGGCGCAGTCTCTGTGAGCTGGGCCTGATGGGGATTGCTGTAGCCGAGGAGGCCGGTGGTGCCGGCCTCGGTCTGGTGGATGCTGCCCTGGCGGTGGAGGTGGCAGGGGAGGCGGGAGCCCCCGGCCCCCTGGTTGGCCAGATGCTGACGGCGATTGCTCTCAGCCGCTGCGACAGTAGCGCGGTGCGTGAGCAATATCTGGACGGCGTGGTCGCAGGTGACTCAGTGGCCACCCTGGCCTGGAACAATGCACCCGAACCCGGTGGTTGGGAAGTGGCTACCGATGGTGTCACCGTTACCGGCACCGTTCGCTTTGTGCAGGCCGCCCATGCAGCAAAACTGTTCTTGGTGGGCACTGTCGGCGGCGGCATGGCTTTGGTGGCCGCGGGAGAGGGGGTGGAGATCACCGCGCAGCCCTCGACCGACCGCAGCCGCAAGATGGCCGCAGTCACCTTTGCCAATGCACCGGTTGTCCATGCCTTTGATGCCGGTAGCCCGACGGTAAACTGGTTGTTCAATGCTGCCTTGGTGCTGTTTGCCGCCGACGCATTCGGAGGCGCGGAGCGCTGTCTGGAAATGTCTGTGAGCTATGCCAAGGAACGCGAACAGTTCGGTCACCCCATCGGCCAGTTCCAGGCGCTCAAGCACCAACTGGCGACCATGGCGCTGGAGGTGGAAAGCGCTCGCGGACTGCTCTGGTATGCCGCTTACGCGCTGGACTCGAATCTGCCTGATGCGCAGCATGCAGCAGCCATGGCCAAGGCCCATATCAGCGACCGTGCGGTTTCCGTGGCCCGAGCCGCAGTCGCCGCTCATGGTGGTATCGGTTACACGTGGGAGTATGGCCTGAATATCTGGTTTCGCCGCGCCGCGGCCAACGCTGCCCTGCTGGGCAGTGCGGCCCAGCACCGGGAGCGGGCCGCGCAGATGCGCGAGTCAGCAGGGGCATAACAAACAAGCAAGCACTGAAATTTGCGCAGGAGAGCCGCCATGGCCTTTAAAACACGTATCACTGAATTGCTGGGGATTGAACATCCCATCGTCCAGGGTGGCATGCAGCGGGTCGGCGTCGCGGAACTGGCGTCGGCCGTCTCCAATGCAGGCGGCCTGGGTATCCTCACGGGGCTGACCCAGCCGACGCCGGAGGCGCTGGCCGCTGAGATAGCCCGATGCCGCAACATGACGAACAAGCCGTTCGGGGTGAACATGACAGTGTTCCCCACCATGAATTCACCGGACTACAAGGCCTATGCCCAAGCCATCATCGACAGTGGCATCCGCATCGTGGAAACCGCGGGCACGCCCGCGGTGGCCGAGTTGTGGGACATGTTCAAGGCCGCAGACATCATCGTCATGCACAAGTGCACAGCGGTTCGCCATGCAGTGTCCGCTGAGAAAAAAGGCGTCGATGTGATCTCCATTGACGGGTTCGAGTGCGCGGGGCATCCGGGCGAAGACGATATCCCCGGGCTGATTTTGATTCCGGCAGCGGCAGACCAGGTGACAATCCCGATGATCGCCAGCGGCGGTTTCGGTGACGGCCGCGGGCTGGTTGCCGCGCTGGCATTGGGTGCCGATGGCATCAATATGGGCACACGGTTCTGCGCAACGCAGGAAGCGCCGATTCACCCCAATGTAAAGCAGGCCTATGTCGACAACGACGAGCGGGGTACCAACCTGATCTTTCGCAGCCTGAAAAACACTGCCCGGGTCGGCAAGAGTGCGGTCTCCGACGAGGTGGTGCGTATTCTGTCCAACCCGGAGGCTACATTTGGTGATGTGGCCGCGTTGGTGAGTGGCAAGGCGGGTGGCGAGGTATTGGAGACAGGCGATCTCAGTCGCGGCGTATTTTGGGCCAGCATGGTGCAGGGCCTGATTCACGACATTCCCACCGTGCAGGAATTGGTTGACCGTATCGTGGCCGAGGCCGACGCGATACTCAATGAGCGCCTGCGACAGTTCCAGCGTTGAGCCGTGAAGGCGCCGACTCTGGTGTTATGCCGCCCCCTTGAGGCGGCAAATGCGATTCTTGGCCTCTTGATTTGCCTGTACAATAAAGGTACCTTTAATACCGTCCTTGGTGAGGGCCGGTCCGAACTTTCTGCTACACTAGGTAGCATGGGTCACCGGCGTAAACTGACAGTCAGCAGAGGAAAACAATCATGAGTGACTTCATTTTCAGCGCAGACTCCCATGTGCGCGAGCCCTATGACCTATTCACTAAGGCCATGCCGGAGCACTTGCAGCAGTATGCGATCAACGCAGTGAAACAGGAGAAATCCATAGACACCATGATCGGCGACACGCTCTGCATCCGCGTGCCACTGGATTGGGGCAAGGACGGTGGCCAGGTCACGGACGAGCGTTATGGATCCAACAAGATAGACCTGCGCATTATCGACATGGATCGCGACGGTATCGACGCCGAACTGATCTTCCCGTCACTGGGGCTGGTCAACTACCTGATTGAAGACGCGGAAGCCGAACTGATTTCCGCTCGCGCCTACAATGATTGGTGTATCAACCATTTTCGCGAGCATCTTGATCGCTTTGTCCCCGCCGCAATCATGCCCGTGCGCGATCTTGGCAACACGGTCAGTGAGATGCAGCGTGCTATCGACATGGGCTACACGGCGGTAATGTTGCCGGTGGTGCCTTGCGATGGGATAGCACTGTACAACATGCCCGATTGGGATCCTGTTTTCGCTCTGTCCGACAAGACCAAAACCCCGATCATCATGCACACCGGCACCGGTAAGGTGAACATTCGTGCAGCCCGGGGCCCGGGTGGCGCGTTGATTAATTACACCCGACAGATGGAAGATGCGACCAATGCCATCATGTATCTGGTTGGTGGCGGTGTCCTTGACCGCAATCCCGGCGCCAAGGTGGTGTTCGCCGAATGTGGGGCCTCCTGGCTGGTCGGGATGGGCGAGCGCATGGACGAGGTCTATCACGGGCACGAGCATTTCATCCAGCCGAAGCTGAGCCGCGTGCCTAGCCAGATCGTGCGGGAGCAGATCGTTTGCGCATTCCAGAACGATAAGAACTGCGTGGTCAATCGCAAGGCGATGGGCCTGGAGACCATGATCTGGGCCTCGGACTATCCGCACAAGGAGGGGACCTTCCCGCACTCCCAGCGCGTGATCGAGGAATTGTTCAAGGATGTGGACGTTACACCCGAGGAGCGCGCCGCCATCCTCGGTGGCACGGCGGCGAAGCTGTTCAAACTCAAGAACCTAAGGCTCGCCGCCTGACTGTTCGCGGCAGAGCCGGTGCGAGAAGTTGCCTGTATCAGGTATTCTCGCTCGGTCCCCTGCGTCGGCTTCCAACCAGGTCGGCAAAGGTTTGATTCTCCGAGGTATCTTCCTTTACCCAGCTGGCCAGTTCATCGCTCATGCGACCCGCCATCACGGCAGCGATTTCCGCATCCCCCTCCCGTATTGCCAGAGCCAGGCGCCGCTGGGCGGTTAGGTAGCGTCTGGCCCGGTCGGGGGTAAATCCACGCAGCGAATCGAAATGGCCGGCAAAGGCCTGGATGATTTCCATAAAGATCCCCAGCATGGGGTTGTCGCTGATTCCGACAAGCGTATTGTTGAAGCCGATGGCGTGACGGGTAAAGCTGGTTCGGCTCTCGAGTTCGAGCTGCTGCGACTGTAAAAAGATCGAGGGCGCCCGGCGGGCGAGTTCGCTGCTATTGTTCGCCGCAAGTCGGGCAGCCTCCACCAGTAGCGGTCGCCCCACCTGCAACATGTCGCTGAGTCGCGCACGCTGCGCCACAAGGTAGATGGACATCATGTGGGCGATGCCATCAAAGCTGGGTCTGCGGGAAAAGAAGCCGCCGCCTGGTCCGCGGCGGATACTGATAAGCTGTTCCTGTTCCAGAAGTCTCGCCACCTGGCGGAAGGTCGGCCGACTGACGTTGAAGCGGTCGATAAGGTCGCTCTCGGAGCCCAGGAACACGTCCTCGTCATCAAGGGTCAGGACCCAGTGACGGAACTCATTGGCTGCCTGTTGCAGGTTGCTGCGACTCATATGGGGCCCCCCTGTTCTTCTCGACCATACGTGTAGTATAGCGAAAAAGGTACCTTAATAGGGGTTCAGCTGTCCTTCTCTCGTTCGCAATCCACCGGTGGCAGGTGCAAAACGGCAAGTGCCATGTTCAGCAGAGTGTGAGCAAATGCGGGCTTGCCAATGTACTCGGGGTGGTACTTTACTGCATCAAGTATGGTGCCCCGGTGAGCCTGGGTGATGACAAACGCCTCCATCTCCACGTCCCGCATCGGGTACTCGTGCTGATGCGCCTCCAGTATTTCACGAATGACCCGTATCGATGCGAGCGGGTCACCCTCCTTGAGATTGAACCAGCGCTGGAGATCGAAAGTCTGATAGAAGCGACGGTGAAAGTCCTCGTCCAATGCCAGCATTTCTCGGTGGAAGGTTAGCGTGCCCTTTATCAGGTAGGTCAAAGACTGCGTGAGGGTCTGGTCGCGGTAGCGTTGGCCCACGCGCTTGTTTGCCAGCTCGATGTTGGCGAGAATCCGGTCCTCGTACACGGTCGCCACGATAGCGTCGATATTGGGAAAGTACTGGTATATCGACCCCATGGCGACGCCGGACAGCTCCGATATACGCGTGACCGCCAGGCCCTTAGGGCCCTCCGACTCGAGGATCATCAGGCAGGCCTGTTTGATGCTGTCGAACAGAATGCGTGAGCGGCTCTGCTGCGGTAGCTTGCGCGGCTTCGGTGGCTCTAGAGAGTCTACTTCGGAGTCATGGATTTTATCGTCAGTCACATCGAACACCTTACTATTTTTATACCGCTGGAGTTTACCCCACGCGCACTGGATGGCAAGCGTGATAGTCGCGTTTAGGCGAGGCCTTTTCACCATATCCGGAGCTGTTTTCCTGGTGCTCTCGTATTTCCCGGTAACACCTGACAATTATCGTGATTCCCGTTAACTTTGACGTATCGTGCGAAACCTCAGAAGACGGATAATATGAGCAAGCAGTTTTCCCCCTATCTCAACCCGGCCGTGGAAACCATGCCCCGGGCGCAGCTTGAACGCTTCCAGGAGCAGAAGCTTCTCCGCGTGCTGGATTATGCGCTGGAACATTCACCCTTGATCAAGGCGCGTTGGCAGGCGGCCGGTGTAGGACGCGGCGACATCCGCTCCCTAGAGGACTTCCGCAACCGCGCGCCTTTTATTGACAAGGATGATATCCGCAGTTTTCGTGACGCCCACGATCATCCCCTGGGTGGTCTGGCGGAGCTCGATAACCCAAACGTCAATCGGGTGGAAACTACCTCGGGCACGACCGGTGATCCGACACCGTTCCCGATTCGTGCTCGTTCATCGGTGGAAGAAGGCTACGCCCGCGATTATTGGGAAATGGGCATCCGTCCCGGTGAATATGCCATCGTATCGTCATTTACCTTCCGCATAGGAATTACCCTGTCCTCGCTGTCTGAGCTGGGTATCATTCCCATCCCGTTTGCCCATACCCCACTGCAGATTCCGCGAATGGTGGAAGCGATTCAGCATTTCAGGCCCACCGCATTCACTCTGATGTCAACACCCATGATTCTCTGGTTCGAACGCTTCTTCGAGCAAAGCGGTCTTGATCCCAAGGCCGTGTTTGCCAGCGTTCGCGGCGCCATCGCGGGCGGAGAAGCCTTGAGTCCGCGGCTTCGTGCAGTGGCGGACTCCTGGGATCTCGAATTGTTTGAGACTGCCAGTTTTGGCGATGTCATGAGCGGGACCGAGTGTCGGGCACATGCTGGTCTCCACGGCTATGAAGACATGGCCATGGCGGAGTGCCTGGATCCGGAAAACGACCAGCCAGTAGCGGATGGGGAACTGGGGGAGTTGGTGGTGACGACGCTCCGTAATCCCGAAATGCCCCTTATCCGCTACCGTACCGACGATCTCGTGGAGATCGACCGCTCCCAGTGCAGCTGTGGCCGCACTCACTTCCGCTATCGTGTGCGCGGTCGCAAGGGTGACCGCCTGCTGGTGCAGGGCAAGGCGATCCTGCCGCTCGACGTGCGTTTTTCCATTGAAGAAGAGCGGGAAACCCGCAGCGGGCTGTTCCAGATTATCAAGGAGGCGCCGGAGATGGATATCCTCAGGCTGCGGGTGGGTTATGACAATTCCGTACTGCAGCGTCCCCTGGCCAGCTTGGCAGGCAAACTGGAAGAAGCGCTCAAGGCTGTCACGGGGGTTCCTGTGGCGATTGAAATGATCGACGAGGCGGAACTGTTGAAGCTGGGCCCGCCCCACAAGATTCCGCGGGTGACCAAATCATGAGTAACAGCGACGCCCTCTTTGTCGGGCACTATTCCATGGGTGATACCCAGCATTTTTTCGAGGTCTCCGAGCGCGAAGTCAGCCGCATGGTGACCAGTGTGAGCCGGGTGCTGAAGAGCTTCGACCGCTTCGACAATGATTGCGCCCTGGTGATATCTCCCCATGACGCCTGGCTGCGGACGGTGCCGCTGCAACGCGCGCTCATAGCTGACCGCAAGGTTGTTATGGATGCAGAGGACTCACCTTTTGAGGCGCCAAGGATTGAGGCTTTCATGCGACGGATGCGGCCTTCGCTGGTGTTCGGTATTAGCAGCGGTGTGCTCGAGGGACTCAAGCAGATGGGGTTTGATGCCCGTACGCTTTTTGCTAATGCCCATGTCTGGGTGACAGACGCCGGCGCCTATACAGTCCTGCAGGAGGCAGAGTGCAAGTCTTTGCTGCGCTGGGCTCAGCTCGGGCCCGCCGTAGGTCTCGAATGTGCGTTCGGGGGTGGCGTGCACGTGAGTGAGCGTGATTGGGTGTTGGCCAAGGATCCCCGGGGTGTGCTTGTATCGTCAAGACTCGACCCGGCACCTTCGCTGCAGGAGTGCCCGACCGGAGTGATGGCGGAGATCGTGACTGAACCCTGTGGCTGCGGCGCTATCGCACCGCGGGTCGATCTTTGGCGCGAGGCGTGAGTCGGGCTTGAACTCTGGTCGCCTCTGGGGCGACCGGAATCGGGAGTGTTCGCTACTGCAGGCTTTGCATATCCACGACAAAGCGGTAGCGAACGTCATTATTCTCCATGCGCGCATAGGCCTGGTCGATTTCATCCATGCGGATCATCTCTACGTCGCAGGTGACGCCCCGTTCGGCGCAGAAGTCCAGCATGGTCTGGGTCTCGGCGATGCCGCCAATGGCAGATCCGGAGATGGCCTTGCGTCCTGCCAGCAGCATGCCAGTGTGAATGGGTGGTTCCAGCAATCCTACGGGCCCGACCAGTATCAGATTCCCATTGCGTGCCAGGCACTGTAGATAGCCGGCCATGGGGTGCGGTTCGGGCACCGTATCAATGATGATATCCAATTGCCGGTGCTGAGCCTGCATCTGCTCGGGAATCTTGGATAGCGCCACGTGATGCGCACCCAGACGTTGCGCCTCCGCCACCTTGCCTTCCGATGTTGTGAATAGTGTTACTTCAGCTCCCATTGCAGCGGCAAACTTTATTGCCATATGTCCGAGACCACCAAGGCCGATTACGCCCACGCGCGTACCCGGGCCCACCTTGTGATAGTTGAGCGGTGAGTAGACGGTGATGCCGGCGCACAGCAAGGGTGCCGCGGCTGCCGAGTCCAGGCCTTGCGGCAGACGCAACACAAACTCTTCACGCACCACAATGCCACGAGAGTACCCGCCCTGGGTTGGGCTGCCGTCCACTCTGTCCTTGTCGCCATAGGTCTGGGTGGCGCCATTGTGGCAGTACTGCTCTTCGTCGGCGTGGCAGGCCGGGCAGCTGAGACAGGCATCTACCATGCAGCCCACAGCGACCTTGTCGCCAATCTGATGACGGGTCACGCCATCGCCAACTTCGGCGACGGTGCCGACAATTTCGTGTCCCGGGACCAGTGGGTAGCGACTGCGGCCCCAGTGATTGCGGGCGAAATGCAAGTCGGTGTGGCAGACTCCGCAGTAGTCGATATCAATGCGGATGTCATCGGCCCGCAGGTCGCGGCGTTCAATTTCCAGCGGAGCCAGTGGTTGGTCCGCGGCGAGTGCGGCATAGCCTTTTACGATCCGTGGCATGGTGTGGCGCTCCTCAGGTTTGATTAAAGAGTTATATAAGTTGTATAATTTACCGTATGCCTATGGTGCTGTGTCGTCAAGTCAAGGGGCCCGCGCTGTTTCCCTTCCACGCCAAAGAGGAACACGAGTTTGTCCCTGATCAGCAGTAGTAACTGGCGCCTGCCAGACCCTGCCGGCCACGCGCCCCCGCGTCATGTAAACTCCATGCGCCGGACCTCATCCATTGACATGAATTGGCCCGAGGGGCGTGATAAGCCCATGGCCTTCCTGGGTAGGGCGCGAGATGTCTACACCACGGATCCCGGTCTTCCGCCGATCGTGATGGCCGAGGATACAATGAAAGCGCAGGTGCAGCGTGACCGGACCCTTCTCGCTATCACCACCAATCCACCGCGTGAGGCGGTGGCCAAGCTGGTTGGCCTGCGGGGTGGTGGCCACTTGCGGACAGCACTCAAGGACATTCTGCCTCGGGAGCGGGCTGACGGCAGTCCGCTCTACCTGCTGCTGGACGACCTTTCCGGTACCAGCCTGATTGCCGGCTGGGCCTGGTCCCGTTGGCCCGGTTATACGCCGGAGCTGGAACAGGCCCTGCGCAGCGATCCGGCCATGCGCGCAAAAATGGAGGGGGTATGCATCAGTTTCCAGCCTGGTCTCAGCGCCATGTCACTGGAGTATGGCAGCTCCGAACATCATCGCACCGCCCGGGTATCCTCGCTGGTGAATCCTGAGGACCCGTTGGGGTGGCATCCGCTACCGCTGGAAGCAGGTATGTCAATGCGCCGCGCACGACGTATCGATGTCTGGCTGGAAGGAGACGTCGTCAATATGGATGCGGGGTTTCAGGACAGCGCGTCACTACCCGACGGTGGACGTGAGGCAGTCCATGAATATTCACTGACGGCGACCGCTGACCTTGCGGGCATGACCCTCACCAGCGTCAACCCGCGCCCGCACGTATTGCCCTATCCGGAGTGTCCCGCAGCCGTAGCCAATGTTGCTTGCTTGGCAGGCACGCCGCTGGCGGACCTTCGGGAGGTCGTGCTCGAACGCCTGGGGACGACGTCCGGCTGTACTCACCTCAATGACGCCCTGCGTGCCCTGGCCGAAGTGCCTCAGCTGCTGCGCAAGCTGAAAGCCAGTCAATAGCCGGTACCCGAAGTTCCATGCGGTTCGGCGCCCCGTTGCTGCGGAGGCGTTACTTCAGATCAGCGCAGCTCGTACTTTTTGTCGCCTGCCCGGGCGGCGGCCACATCCATTTCCTGTGCTGCCACCGGATTGCCTACCAGACAGTAACGCAAGCCGTGATTCAGTGCCTCGGTGCGCGGTAATTCCAGCGACTCCCAGATGGCACGAACAGAACCCTGAACGGCGGTTGCTGGTTTGGCTGCAATTTTTGCCGCCAGGACATGGGCGCGTTCCCACAGCTCTGCCTTCGGCAGGACTTCGCTCACAAGCCCTATGCGCAAGGCGGTCTCTGCGCTGATGCGCTCGTCATTGCCCAGCAGGGCGATGCGCAGCACCTGTTGCAGGGGCAAGTGGTAGCTCATGCCAATTGGCTCGACGGCGCAGACCAGGCCGTAGGATACATGTGGGTCAAAAAACTGGGCATCATCGGAACAGATGATGATGTCAGATTCATTGAGCCAGTAGAACGCGCCACCGCAGCAGAGCCCGTGCACCGCGGTAACCACCGGCTTCCACATCTTGTTGGCACGCGGGCCCAGGCTGTCGCCCGGATCGGTTCCGTTCCACAGGTTGTTACTGCCCATGATGTTTTCAGTTGCCGCCAGTTTTACATCCACGCCCGTGGAGAAGGCGCGACCCTCGGCGGCTCGCAACACGACGGCGTTGACATTGCAGTCTTCACTGATTGTTGCCCAGACATGTTCAAACTCCCGGCGCATCTGCAGGGTGAATGAGTTCAGCGCTTCGGGGCGATTGATGGTGATGGTGGCGACCTTGTCCGGCGTGACCTGATAGAGAATGGTTTCGTAGTGCATGGCAGCAGGTTCCGAGGGTAAAGAAAAAAGGCTATATGATTTAACCTTCTGTCGCAATCTGTGCCGCGCAATGCGATTCGCAGCATGAGCCTTTTTTGCTTTTTCTCCAGTATATGCGGTTATGCAAGATGGGCAGTCGCATTCGCAGGCCAATGATGTATATCCTAATCATCTATATTATTATGCGGATTAACGATCGAGCTACGGCGCCTTGGCTGACTGAAGGAGAGCTAACTGGATGAGTGAACATATGGAAGCGCTGGTAATGATCCGGGATCAGGGGCGGCGCCTGCTGGAGCAGGCGGCCACCCCCGAGCGTCAGAGAGCGCTGCTGGACCAGCCCGGTGCGTTTGACCGCGATCTCTGGGACCAGGTAGTAGAGCTGGGATGGCCCGGTGCGGGTCTGGCGGAAGCGCAGGGAGGGCTGGGTCTTGGTTGGTCCGCGGTTGCGGAATTGCATCAACTGCTGGGCGCGCGTGCCGCCAGTCTGCCTCTGCTTCAGACCTGTCTTGCGGTGGACTTGTTGGTGCAAGCTGATGCGGATCAGGCCCGCCATTCCGAGGCGCTGGCAGCCGGTGCAGCGATTGCCTGTGTCAGTCTGTTTGGTCCAGGTGAGCCCGGCCTGCCGGAGCGCCCGCTGGCCACCCTGACGGACGGCCTGTTGAGTGGCAGCAGCACAGCAGTCGCATTTGCTGCTGTGGCCGATATCGCCCTTGTCTATGCCTGGGACAGTGGCGCTGGATCACCGGTTTGGGTTGTGCTGGAAACCTCCGCGACAGGTGTTGCCAGATCCACCCCGAATGTCATCGACAATGCCCGTGCCATGGCCGTTCTCACGTTCGAGAACGCCCACTGTTCGGTGCTCTCAATCAAGGATCCGGTAGCGGCGGCCCGACGACTAGCCGCCGCCGCCGCGGTGATCACGGCCTTCGAACAGATCGGGGGCATGGAGACCTGTTTGCACGACGCCTGTGATTATGCGCGTGAGCGGCGTGTTTTTGCCCAGCCGATTGGCGCCTTTCAGGCGATCAAGCACGGTTTGGCGGACATTTACGCGGATCTGGAAGTTGCACGAGGCTGTGCGATTGATGCGCTGGCAAAACTGGAAAATGCCAGTCCGCAATTGCCGGCCTTCGCCGCTGCCGCCCGCATTGGTGCCACAGCGGCCTACGAGCACGCGGCGAGAGAGAACATACAGTTTCATGGCGGTATCGGCGTGACCTGGGAGTCCACCGAGCACTTTTACTTTCGCCGCTCGCGCAGTCTGGCTCTGGAGTGGGGGAGTCTGCCGTACTGGCGGGAACTACTGGTCGACAATGCCGCCATGTTGACAGAGGGGTACTGAGATGAATCCGCAGGAGCTTAACGACTGGCTGGCCACTGCCCGGAACTGGCTGCAGGAGCAGGCCCCGGACTACAGCGGCAAGGCCCGCCAGGGCCTGACAATGGATGAAGACCTGGCGCTGGGCAGGCGCTGGCAGGCGCTCAAGAGCGATGCCGGGTACGCCTGCATTACCCTGCCCAGGCAATATGGCGGTGGCGGTGGCACCGAGATGCAGAAGATCCTGTTTGAAGCCGAGGAAAAGACCTGGGACCTGCCCAACACTTACTTCGGAATCAGTCTTGGCATGCCTGTGCCCATGCTGTTGCGGTATGGTTCCGAAGCAGTGAAAGATGAATTGCTGCCCAAGGCTATTCGAGGCGAGCACATCTGGTGCCAGCTGTTCTCTGAGCCAGCGGCGGGGTCCGACCTGGCGGCGCTGACCCTGAAAGCGACCCGCGACGGTGATGGCTGGCGCCTCAACGGCCAGAAACTCTGGACCAGTTGGGCTCAGTATTCGGACTGGGGCATTATCGTGACCCGCTCCGATCCCACGGTGCCCAAACATGCGGGCCTGACTTACTTCTACCTCGATATGAAGAGTGAGGGCGTCGAGGTGCGCACCATCCGCAAACTGGCGGGTGAGAGCGAGATCAATGAAGTCTTCTTCAACAATGTCTATGTGCCTGACAGCCAGCGGATGGGCGAAGTCGGCGGTGGTTTCAAGGTGGCGATCGAGACCCTGATGGTCGAGCGCTACGCGGTGTCTGACGAGGCCTGCGGTGGTATCAGCGCAGAGCGGTTCATCGATATTGCCGCCCGTGCCCGGATCGGCAGTCGCCCGGCCCTCGAGGACGGTGAGGTGCGACGATTGCTGGCGGACACATTGGTAGAACGCCAGGGGCTGCGATCCATTCACCGGCGTGCTATGGAAGCCATTGCGGCCGGTCACGAGCCGGGTCCGGAAGGTGCGATCCGTAAGCTGTTGATTGCCAAGCGCCGCCTGTTGCTGGGGGCCGCGGCCATGGATCTCATGGGCCCGGATGCACTGCTCTATGACAGCAGTGCTGCCCAGAGCAACGATCCCGTGAATGCCTGGATCGAAGCGCCACCCATTCGCATAGCCGGCGGTACCGACGAGATCCTCAGGAACACGATCGCGGAGAAGGTGCTGCGTCTGCCGCAGGATCATCGCCCGGACAAGGGCGTGCCGTTCAACCAGCTTTGAGCGGAGGCGCGACCATGAACAGCAGAGGGACAGCCCGATGAATTTTGATTTTTCCGACGACCAGAAAATGCTGGCGGATCATGCTCGCCAGTTTCTGGGTGAGACCTGTACCTTTGACCGTCTGCGCGAGTTTGTCGCGTCCGGTGAGGACTATGATCGGGCGCTGTGGCAGCAGATGGTGGAGCTCGGCTGGCCGGGCCTGTCGGTCCCGGAAGCTGCCGGCGGGCTGGGGCTGGGGGTGCTTGAACTGTGCCTTCTTAGCGAGGAGATTGGCCGGGTGCTGGCGCCGGTGCCTTTCTTCAGCACAGTTTGTCAGGCGGTCCCGCTACTGGAGCAGGCCGGTGGTGAGGTGGCGGATTCGCTCCTCGCGCGCATCGCAGCCGGCACTTGTACCGTCGCCGTGGCCAATCCTGACCAGGGCCACAGTCTTGAGCTCGGCGGCAACAGTTGCCTCGACGGTGCGCTGGCACCGGTGGCCTGGTTGCATTGCGCCGATGTGCTGCTGGTGACGGCGAGCGAAACGGACGGGACGGCGGTGTTGCTGTCAGTAGAACTTGACCAGCCGGGTGTGCAGCGGGAACGGCTTGCAGCGCAGGTCCTGGACAGTGTCTCTGCCTGGGGCGCTGCCCACTTTGACAAGGCATTGACTACGGTGCTGGCGCGAGGTGAACTGGTCGTCGCGCTGAACCATAAGCTGCGCCTGCGCAGTGCGGTGCTGCTCGCGTTTGAACAGCTCGGCGGCGCCGACAGTGCCTGTACCATGGCCCGGGACTACTCCCTGGAGCGCTACACCTTTGGGCGCCAGATCGGTGGCTACCAGGCCATCAAACACAAACTGGCGGACGTGCGGGTAGCGATCGAACTGGCGCGCTCCAACGCCTACTACGGGGCCTGGGCACTCTACACCGACTCCCCGGAGCTGCCCAGAGCTGCAGCGCTCGCGCGCATCAGCGGTACCGAGACGTTCACCCTGGCCGCGGAGGAAAACCTCCAGGTTCATGGAGGCATTGGCTACACCTGGGAAGCCAACTGCCATTTCTACTACCAGCGTGCACGCTTGTTGGCCGTGGCAGTGGGTGGCCCTGACCAATGGGCGGCCGAGCTGCTGGAATCAATTCGATAAGTCGTTACGCGACAGCGGAGAACAACATGGATTTCAATGATTCCCCTGAAGAGGCTGCGTTTCGCCAGGAAGTGAAAACCTGGCTGGCGGAAAATGCCCAGGCCTATCGGGAGCCCCTGCCACTGGGGCCGGGCGATATCCGTATTGCGGAGATGGGCCGGGAGTGGCAGAAGATCAAGGCCCGTGGAGGTTATGCGGCGATCAGCTGGCCAACAGAGGCGGGTGGTCGAGGTGCCACGCCCATCGAGGAAGTCATCTTTGCCGAGGAGGAGAACCGCTACCACGTACCGGTGGGACCATTTGTCGGTATTGGTGTTGGCCTGGCGGTGCCGACTATTCGCGCCCACGGCACGCCGGAACAGATCGAGCAGTTTGCGCACCCTACCCTGATGGGCGACATACTCTGGTGCCAGCTGTTTTCGGAACCGGCTGCGGGTTCAGACCTGGCTGCGGTGCGCACCCGTGCCCAGCGCGATGGTGACGACTGGGTTGTCAACGGCCAGAAGGTCTGGACGTCCTGGGCCCACACGGCAGACTGGGGCATACTGCTGGCACGCACTGATCCGGAGCAGGTCAAGCACAAGGGCCTGACTTTCTTCCTGCTGGATATGCGTACTCCTGGTATTGATGTGCGACCGATACGCTCGATCAGTGGCGAGTCGGAGTTCAACGAAGTGTTCCTCACCGATGTAAGAATTCCCGACCGCTGCCGTCTCGGCGAGGTCGGGGCCGGCTGGGGCGTGGCAATGACCACCCTGATGAATGAGCGAGCGAATTCGACCGGCGAATCACTGCTGCTGCCGGACGTCTCCAGCCTTGTGCGCTTGGCGCGGGAGCGCGGTCTTGCGGAGAAGAACCAGCGTGAACTGGCTGCCCTGTATGCGCGCGAGCAGGGCCTCAAGTATTTCCAGGCCCGCCAGCTTACCGCCCTGTCACGGGGAGAGCAGCTAGGCCCCATGTCCGTAATCAGCAAGCTGGTGTTTGCCAATGTACTGCAGGACGGCAGTGCCATGGGGCTGGATATGCTCGGTCTGGAAGCCGCGTTCCTTGCCACTGAGGATCACCGGGTGACCCGGTTTCAGTACGGTTACCAATGGGCCGCTGCCCTGCGCATCGCCGGTGGTGCCGACGAGATCCTGAAAAACCAGATTGCCGAAAGAGAGCTGGGTTTGCCGGGAGAAATACGCGCCGACAAGGGCGTACCGTTTTCCCAACTGCCCGTTGGCCGCTGAGGCCCGCCAAGGAGAACCAGACCATGGACAGCACGTTCGATATCACGCTGGGCGATATTGTGGTATCCCACGCCGCCAGCTATCCGCTGCAAGTCGCCACTGTTTGCGGGCAGAGACGCCAGACCTACCGTGAACTGGAGCAGCGCACCGCCCGCTTGGCTTCAGCTCTCGCACAGCGCGGTGTCAGTGCCAGCGAGCCCGTACTATGGATGGGGCAGAACAGCGACCGTCTGCTGGAGCTTGTGCTGGCCTGCGCGCGCCTGGGCGCGATTGTGTGCCCGGCCAACTGGCGCCTCTCGGAGGACGAGTTGCTACACATCCTGGATGACTTTGGTCCCCGGGTGGTGTTCTGGCAACGTGAGGAAATAGGCGCGACCGTCGAGGCGGCGCGTGAGCGCAGTGACAGTGCGGTGGAAGCAATCTGGTGCTGTATTGATGCCGAAGGTGATTGCGAGTACGAAGCGTTCTTGAAAGCGGGAACAGTAGAGCTACCCCGGGTGCAGGTCACCGGGGCTACGCCCCTGATGGCCATCTACACTGCTGCGTTTAGTGGCAAGCCCCGTGGTGCCCTGATGACACATCAGGCCATCATTCATCAGGGAACCCTGTTTGGCCTGCTGCAGGAAATCGACAGTGATTATATCTTCCTCAATTCCGGCCCCATGTTCCACATTGGCAACTGGATGTCGACCTGGCCTACGTTTCTCTTTGGTGGCACCAATATCTTTGTTCGCCGGGTAGTCGCGCAGGAGTTGCTTGAGATTATCCATCGGGAGCGCTGTACGGGTGCCTATCTGGTGCACTCCACCCAGGAGGAGATGGTTGCACTCAACAGCGACGGAACCTGGGATCTTGCGTGCCTGAAGGGCTTTCCGGGCTCACCAGCCTGGAATGCGATGACCAGTTCGGGCACCAGTCTCTGGCACCGGCGTGTGGGTGGCTACGGCCAGTCCGAGACCATGGGCCTGATTACTTTCACCGCCTTTGCGGCGCAGATGAGCGGTAACCATGGCCGGCCGTCGCCGCTCGCGCTCGTCAGGATAGTCGATGAGGAGGGCGAGGAAGTAGCGCCCGGTGAAGTGGGTGAAATCCTGGTGCGAGGACCCTCGGTGATGGCGGGATATTATCGGCGTCACGCCGAGCCGGAGCAGCGCTTGCTCAACGGCTGGCACCGAACCAATGATCTCGGTCGCCGCGAGCCGGACGGCTCACTGGTGTTCATCGGCCCCAGGCAGCGGATGATCAAGAGTGGGGTGGAGAATGTCTATCCGGCAGAGGTGGAGCAGGTCATCCAGCGCATGGATGGCGTGGCGCAGGTTGCCATCATCGGGGTGCCTGACCCGAAGTGGATCCAGACAGTGGCCGCGGTTGTGGTCAGGGCGCCCGGTCATGCCGTGAGCGAGGCTGATATCGTGCAGCATTGCCGGGCGCACCTGGCGTCCTACAAGAAGCCCGGCAAGGTGCTGTTCGTCGAGACGCTGCCGCGTCAGGCCAGCGGAATGGTCGATTACGACCAACTCGACGCCGATCACGGCGGTGGCAATTACCCTGGCGGCAGTACCCGCAGCCGCTAGCAAACCACTGGATCCGGTGTGCGGATCAGCAGGGAGACAGCAACATGACTTGGGAACACGCAGACAAGACTGCCATCGTTGGGGTCGGCGCCACAGAATATTATTACCGTGGCCAATCCGAGCCGCGAACCATTTACGACCTTATCGGCGAGGCGGTGCTCAAGGCCTGTGACGATGCCGGCATATCCGTCCGCGAAATAGATGGCTTTGCCTATTACTCGGGGGCCAGCGCGGGTTACACCGATAAAATGGATACCGCCGATATCATGGAAATGCTGGGCATACCCGAGGTGCGCTTCACCGCCGCGCTCACCAGTGGCGGCGGCGGCTCTGCCGGCTCTATCGGCCTTGCTTCCGCGGCCATTGTTGCCGGCAGTGCCAGGTATGTTGTGACCATCATGGCCCTGCAGCAAGCGAAGCAGCGCCTGGGTACCGTATTTGCGGCAGCAGCGCCGGACCCGATCAACTCCTTCCTGCAGCCATCCGGGCTCGTCGGCCCTGGTCACCTGATGTCGGTCCTGGCCCGGCGGCACATGCATCTCTACGGCACTCGTCGTGAAGCGTTTGGGGAAATTGCCGTTTCCACCCGCGCCAACGCGGTCAATCGACCCACCGCCATTCGTCGAGAGCCATTGACGATGGAGCAGTATCTTGAAGCGCCGATGATTGCCGATCCGCTGTGCCGGCTCGACTTCTGCCTGGAGACGGATGGTGCCGTGGCGGTGATCACCACCTCCACCGAGCGCGCCCGGGACCTGCGGCACAAGCCTGTACTGGTGCGGGCCGCGGCGCATGGCGGTCGCCGGGAGTGGGGCAGGGCGTTTGCCTGGATGGGTATGCCCGACGAGTACTTTGCGTCCGCCGGCAACAGGCCGATTGCCGATCGCCTTTATGCCGACGCCGGCCTGGGGCCGGCGGACATTGATGTTGCGCTGATTTATGATCACTTTACGCCAATGGTGTTGATGCAGCTTGAAGATTACGGTTTCTGTGCACGCGGTGAAGGTGGGCCCTTTGTCGAGAGCGGTGCCATTCGCTACGGCAGCGGATCAATTCCGGTCAATACCCACGGGGGGCAACTGTCAGAGGCCTATATTATTGGCATGACGCATATCCGCGAGGCTGTCGAACAACTGCGCGGTGTGGCCGTCAACCAGGTTGACGGCGCCGAGGTGGCGCTGGTGACCGGTGGTCCAGCGTCCCTGCCGGTTTCGGGTCTCATTTTGAGGAGTGAATGAACATGACTGTGATAGCGCAGGCCCTGCCGGGCGATAACATCTCCATTACCATGGATAACTGCACGGCACCGTTTTGGGAGGCAGCCAGGGAACATCGGCTCGAAGTACCCAAATGTGGTGCCTGCGGAACGTTTCGTATGCCGCCGCGGCCCTACTGCCCACAGTGCCAGAGCCAGGAGGTGGAGTGGACGGAGATCTCCGGCAAGGGCACGGTCTACAGTTTCGCCCTGTGTAACCGCTCGCCCTTCACGGGAGAAGAGTTCCATTATGTCCCGGTAGTGATGGACCTCGATGACGCTCCAGGTATCCGTCTGGTTTCCAACCTGGTGGAGGTGGAGCCCTCCGCTGTCAGTATCGGCATGCGGGCGGAGGTCGCTTGGAATCCCATTCGCGACGGCTGGGTACTACCAATTTTTCGACCCACGGCGGAGTAGGGTGTGGCTACGGACAGGGCGGATGTCGACAGGGTGCGCGTGCTGAAAGCGCCGGAAATGCTGGCAGCGAAAGTACGCGAACAGATTCTTTCGGGTGAGCTGAAAGACGGTGACAAGCTGCCGGCCGAGGCAATTCTGGTGGAGCGGTTCGCGGTGTCGCGGCCGACGGTCCGCGAAGCCTACCGCATTCTGGAGTCAGAGAACCTGCTCACCATCAATCGAGGTGCGCGCGGGGGTGCTGTGGTGCACGCGCCCGATTCGCGCCTGGTGTCGCGGTACCTGTTGATGGTGCTGCAGGCCGAAAATGCGACGATCGCTGAAATCTACCAGGCGCGCAGTGCCTTTGAGCCTGCGCTGGCGCGACTGGTTGCGGAGCAGCGCAAACCGGATGCCATCAAGTCCCTGCGGGCCTGTATCGGAATCGCGCGCGAGGCGGTGGGTGACCCCGATGCTTTTTCCCGGGCGGTGACCGACTTTCACCGCACCATGGTTGTGGCCTCGGGCAACAGGCCCCTGCTGCACCTGTTTGACGCGCTCTACCATATCATTCTGCAGCACCAGGCGGCGGTGGTGTCCCGCTCACACCGGGAAGCTGCCAAAAGCACGGTAATGAGGGATTCGGCCCGCGGGATCCGCTCTTACGAAACATTGTTGGCGCACATCGAAAACGGCGCGGCAGCGGAGGCCGAGTCCCACTGGCATGCGCACATGGAGACCGCCGGTCGGGTGTGGATTGAGGGCTATGAGCAAACCACGCTGCTGGAGTTGGAACGCGGCTGATTCCTGACCTGTATTCAGTGCCCCTGATACTGCGGTGGGCGTTTTTCGATGAAGGCCAGCGCCGCTTCGCGGATGTCTTGGGTAAAGCTGCAGGCAATTTGCGCCTCGCTCTCCACGACCAGATAGTCAGCAATTGGCAATGTGCTTGCGGCATTCATGCAGCGTTTGATACCCGCGTAGGCGACGGTGGGGCCCTGTGCCAGCTGTCCCGCAAAGGTCATGCCTTCGCTCAGCAAATCCTCGTCCGGTACACAGCGCAGCGCCAGGCCTAAAGCCATGACCGCCTTGGCATCAAGTTTCTCTGACAAGGTCATCAGGGCTCGCGCTCGTGGTGCGCCGACGGCTGCGGCGAGGAAGTAACCCATGCCGTAATCGCCACTCAAGGCGTTGTTGACGAAGGCCGTGCGGTAGACCGCGCTCTCTCCGATCAGCGTGTAGTCGCAAGCCAGGGCCAGCGACATGCCTGCACCCATGGCCGCACCGTGGACAAGGGCGATAGTCGGCTTGGGCATAGTGTGCAGCAGCTCCGCGGTACGGGTGCGCTCTACCTGGGCGTCCATACGTTCCTGGCGCTTGTCGCGGGGCTTGTCTGGGTCAGCGACCGGCGCTTGCTTTGGTCTGGCGCCTTCGCGCACGTCGCCACCAGCGCAGAAGCCACGGCCGCTTCCGGTCAGAACCACGGCGCGTATGCTGTCATCAGCGGCGGCACGCTGGGTCGCCTCCAGCAGCGCGTCCATCAACTCGCCATTGATAGCATTGAGGCGGTCCGGGCGGTTCAGGGTCAGGGTCAGCAGGGCGCCATCGCGCTGTTTCAGGAGAACGGGTTCGGACATGGTGATCAGTTCCTTTTTAAGCCAGGCAGGAGATTAATCAAGCACGTCGATCACGCGCCTGTGCGGCTGTTGTTTGAAGAGGATTTTACGCACTTTGGCAAGGTGTTCGCGCCAGTAGGTAGTGGCGGCATCGCCATCGCCCGCAGCGATCAGTTCCACAAGCTTTTCGTGGGCCTTGATGGACAGCCGACTTGCCTTGCGGTTGTCGAATTGGCCACTGGTTGCCACGTATTCAGATGAAACATGTTTGGCGTAGACGCTGTTGAGCATCTGCATGATCAGCAGCAGCGTCTTGTTTTTGGTCAGGCGCACCAGGGTTTCGTGGAATTCCGCGGCGGCCTGGGTCAGCGCCAGAAAATCGTCCTCATCCAGCGCGTCCCACTCCTTGGCGATGACCTCCCGCAGAGCATCCGCCGCTCCTTCGCCGCCCTCGTCAACCAGCACACGCACCGCCGGCGGCTCAACCAGCTGGCGCGCGCGAAAAACGTCTGACAGCTCGGTATCCTGCGTCTGTAGCACCAGGCCAAAATGGTGGGCTGCTAGGTCGGGACCGGGGATGTGGACCGTCGGCCCGCCTCGCGCCCCGCGCTTGACGGTTATGAGTGCATCGGCCTCTAGCAGCCTCAACGCCTCCCGCAGGGTGGGCCGGGAAATGCCAAACTGCTCTATCAACTCCGCTTCGGAGGGCAGGCTGGTGCCCTCACTCAACTCCCCACGGATGATGCGGTTACGCAGCTCGCGGGCGATGATTTCGGACTTTTTGGGCACCTTGATAGGAGTGATGAACTTGAGCTTGCGGTCAGACATCTTGGATTGTGCCTTGGAACTTGTGGGAAGTAAAAAACAGTATAAACAGTTAAACAAATTGACCACAAGCATTCATGGAACCTTGGTCCGGATTTTCCCTGACCGGACCCAAACGCGACTTTACACTTTCCGTTAAATAGTTATATGATTAAGCTAATTAAGTGCAGGGGTAAATCGCCTGCCCTAGGTTGTATCCATTGACTCCACCGGGAACCAGGCTATGAGCAAATCAAGCGGCGTCAGCGACAAGTTAAAGGTAGATGATCGTCTGGAAGAGGGCTTTGCGGACGCACTGCAGCACAAGCTCACGGACGAAGACATCGCCCGGGCTCGAGAGTTGCTTGGAGTGTATTCTCCGCTGCGCCAACAGGAGCTTTATAGTGTGGCCACGGCCGACGCTATCCGTAATTGGGCCCAGGGTATCGGTGATGACAACCCCCTGTTCCTGGACCCCGCCTACGGCGAGAAGACACGCTGGGGCGCGCAGATTGGTCACGGCACGTTGGTAGGCCATATCAAGACTCCCATGTTGGGCGATCCTCTACCCGATGAGATGAAAAAGCTCTCGAAAGGCCTGTTTCGGGGAGTACACGTATTTGTTTCCGGAGGTCGCTGGGAATGGTTTCGGCCCCTGTACGCTGGTGACCGGCTGTTCGTCTATAGCGGTGAGGAAAGTCTTGAAGAGAAGACCTCGGAGTTCGCCGATCGCTCGGTGATCCGGGTGCGCAAGGACGTGACCCTCAATCAGCGCGGCGAAGTGGTGGGGATCTACCGCATTCTCAGTGTCTACGCGGAACGGGGTAAATCCCGGAAAAAAGGCAAGTACGCGGACATCGAAGCGGCGAGCTACACCGACGACGACTATGCGCGGATCGACGAGATCTACGCCAACGAGCGTGTTCAGGGTGCCGAAAAGCGCTATTTTGAGGACGTGCAGATAGGAGACGAGATGTGCCCCATGGTCAAGGGTCCGCTCACTGTCACCGAGATTATCGCTTTCCATGCCGGGGGTTACGGCTTTGTTCCCTACGGTCTGCGTTCCTCGCGTCTGGGTTACAAGAACCGCAAGCGCATTGCGCCGTTTTACATCAAGAACCAGCAGGGTATCTGGGATGTGGCGCAGCGTCTGCACTGGGATTCCGAGTGGGCCAAGGCCATCGGTAATCCCATGGCCTATGACTATGGTGTGATGCGTCAGGCCTGGTTCAACCACATGGTGTCAGACTGGGCTGGTGATGATGCCTTCATCGAGGCTATGGAGGACTCCATCCGTAAGTTCAACTACATGGGTGACACCCAGTTCCTGAGCGGCAAGGTGGTTGGCAAGCGCGAAGTGGATGGCCGCTGTCTGGTTGACCTGGATATGCGAATGGTTAGCCAGCGTGATGTGGAGACGGCCTATGCGACCGCGACTGTGTCGCTGCCATCCCGTGAGCAGGGGCTGCCGCCACTGCCGCCGGTTCCGGTGGAACTGCAGCGGGAGGCGGCGCGGATGTTTGCGCGCCACACGGAGCTGTCCGCGAAGTGATCCGCTGCGAGGGCAGGGCGCTGCCCTCGGGCATTAGCCACCGATTGCGTTGAACCGGTGCCAACCCATTTCACCTTTTGTCGCCTTTGCTCCGGCCGCTGCGGCCTGGAAGTGGATGTCGATTCGGAGACCGGCAAGGTCACCCAGATCCGTGGTGACCGCCAGCATCCAATGACCAGTGGCTATGCCTGCATCAAGGGGCTGCAGGCGGGCGAGTTGCACCACAGTGAGACGCGCCTGACCCGAGCCCTGGAACGGCAACCCGATGGCAGCTTCCGGCAGCTCGAGACAGAAGTGGCGCTGGATCGAATTGCATTGCGTATGGGTGCAATTCGTGAGCGCCATGGTCCGGATGCGATAGGAACCTTTCGCGGTACCCAGCACTATACCAACAGCACAGCCTTTCACATGCTGACCGCATTTATTCGTGCATTGGGTACCCGCTCGCGCTACTCAACCATGACCATCGACCAGTCCGCCAAGTGGGTTGCCGAACAGCGTCTCGGTAGCTGGGCTGCAGGCAGGCAACGCTTCGAAGATGCCGATGTCTGGATGTTTGTAGGGTACAACCCGCTGCTATCGGTGCTTGGCAACAACGGCTTTACGGTGCTGAATCCCACGCGGCGATTGAAAGCAGCGAAAGCGGCGGGCATGAAAGTGATAGTCGTAGATCCGCGGCGAACGGAAACCGCGCATTTCGCTGATGTCCACCTGCAATTGCTGCCAGGGGAGGATCCCACCCTGATGGCGGGTCTGTTGCATATTATCCTCGAGCAAGGTTGGCAGGATGTATCCTTCTGCGCTGAACACGTCGACGGGCTGGATCAGCTGAGGCAGGCAGTCTCGCCCTTCACGCCGGCCTACGTCAGTGCGCGCGCCGGTGTGGACGAAAAGGATCTACTTGATGCGGCTCGGCTGTTTGCCCTTGAGTCCCGTCGTGGTATCGCCGTCAGTGGTACGGGGCCTGACATGGCGCCGCGGTCAAATCTCGCCGAGCACCTGATTGAAGCCCTCAACGTCGTTTGTGGCCGCTTCATCCGCGCGGGCGAGCAGGTGCAGAATCCGGGTGCCATGAGCAGAAGCCGAGCCGTCCGCGCCGAGGTAGTGGCACCTGCGCGGAGCTGGGAGAGTGGGCGCAGAAGTCGGGTGCGCAATCTGGGTACCCTTTATGGCGAGAAAATGTCCGGCGCGCTGGCCGACGAGATCCTGCAGCCCGGCCCCGGGCAGCTGCGGGCGCTCATCGTGGACGGCGGCAATCCGGTCAATGCCTTGCCCGATCGCCCCTACGCGATAGAGGCCATGCGAGCCCTGGATCTGCTTGTCTGCATTGATCCCTACCTGTCGGAAACGGCGCAGCTCGCGGATTATGTCCTGCCGCCAACCATGATGCTGGAGCGCCCGGACATGCCACTTTTGTTCGAGAAAACCGCCTACCCGGTGCCGTTTACCCAGTACACGGGCGCGGTGCTCGCCCCGCCGGGCCCTGACGTGGTGGAGGACTGGTATGTATTCTGGGCCCTGGCGAAGCGGCTGGGGCTGGAACTCGAGTTCGATGGAGTCCCGCTGGATATGACGACAGCGCCGAGCACCGACGAGCTGCTGGAAATTCTTGCGCGAACTGCTCCAGTGCCTCTGGCTGAAGTCAAGCAACACGCCAGGGGCCGGGTTTTCTCCCTGCCAGCCGTCACCGTGGAGCCGCCGCGCCCGGAGCGGCGGGGCAACCGCTTTCAGCTTGCACCAGTAGATGTGCTTGCCGAGCTTGCGCAAGTGGCGGCTGAGGCTCCGGATCACAATGCCTGGCGGGAACAGTACCGCTTTCCCCTGCGGCTGAGTGTGCGCCGTTCACGGACAGTCATCAACACCAGCTACCGCCAGATGGACTTTGCGCGCAAGCGCATGCCTGGCAACCCCCTGTGGATGCACCCGGACGATCTCTCTGCGGCAGGTATTGCGGATGGCTCGCGGGCCTTGCTGCGCAGTGCCCATGGCGAGCTGCAGGTTACCGTTGAAGCGGATACGAGCATGCGCGTTGGCACCGTCGCCATTTGTCATGGCTGGGGCGGCTCGGGTGGTGCCGAGGATAGTCAGTCCGAACTTGGTGTCGCCATCAACAACATCATCCCCGCGGGCGACTACAGTGAGGAGATTAACGGCATGCCCTGGTTTTCGGCGGTGCCAGTGGAAGTGCTGCCCTTTCCCTGAGCTGGTGCGCAAGCGCATGCTCTATTGCCTTACGAGGGTAGGCTGGTGTCTCACCGGCCCAATCCCGGAATGCTGACCGAAACCCGTGCGCGGTTATGTTTGATCGCCCCAGCCCGTCCCCTCCCAGGAGCGCAGCTCCGACATGAAACGTCCGACTTCCTCCCATGGGATCGCAGCGTGATATTTGACTTTGCGAACCTTGCTGGGCTTCGCAAGCAGTATGTCGAGGTGCCCTCGCCATCGAGCTGGGTTATCCCCGTTCCGATAGCCCCTCACTGTTGCCCAGTCGAGAACGGTTTCGATATGCCGCGGAGCCTGACTCATTATGGAGCCTGACTCAGTATTGGTTATTCATGGTCGCGATCCTATTTTGCGGACTTTCGCGGTACTGACCCCAGTCTCGATGGCTTGCAGATAATGGGCCCATGTCTGCATAAGCTCGCGGCGGTCCTCCAGAAGTTCGTCGCGGGCGTAGGCGCTGCGGGTTTCATCGGAATTGACGTGCGCGAGGGCCAGCTCTGACACCTCATCCGGGAAGCTGGAACGGTTGCCATCGGCCAACACTCGGGAGGTGCTACGCCGCGCCCAATCCTTGAAGCTACTCCGGGCGGTCCCGTGCGGTGTGGCAACCCGTCCCTGGTCAGGGTCGACATAGCCGGGGGTGCCGGCTTTAATGGCTAAGGCGTGCATGTCCTTCATCATTTTTGACAGGGCCATGTCTGACAGCGCAGCACCGCGGTAATTGGTGAATATCAGCCCGCTCGGGTTTTCCTTTCCGGTTTTGGCCTTAATGGCCTCCAGCAGCTTGATAGCGGCCTCGGAGAGAGGTACCCGGTGAACTCGGTCGGCCTTCATGCGGTCGGCGCTGAGGCGCCATACGCGGGCGTTGAAGTCGATCTCTTCCCACGTTGCGCCACGCACCTCGCCAGAACGCGCAGCGGTAAGAATGGTAAATTGCAGGGCCTTGGCGCTGGTGGCCCGTTTGGCGGTCAGGTCGGCCCAGAATCGCGGCATTGCGTCCACGGCAATCCGAGCGTGATGTCGTCTTCCGCCTGCCTTCTTGCGGACAGCGCCGGACTTTGGCAGCAGTTCCCGCAGCCCTCCGCGCATGTCCGCGGGGTTGGGCGTCGTCCGCAGCCCACAGGCGCTGGCATAGTCCAGTACCTTACCGATGCGCTGCCGGACGTTGTTGGCGGTTTCGTGTTTTGTTGTCCAGATATCCCGCAGCACGTCCACAAGGTGCCCGGTCTCTATATCACCGACGGAAAGCTTGCCTAGCTTCGGGAACGCGTACGTTTCTAGAGTGGCGAGCCATTGGGCGGCATATTTTGCATTCCTGAATTCTGACTGTCGTAGCTTGTGACACTCGCGGGCCACGGCCTCGAAAGTACGCAGCTTGGCAGACTCTGCCCTCCTTGCGGCCCGTTCGGACTTGCGCTTCTCCACGGGATCCACTCCGCTGCGTAGCTGTACCCGAAGTTCCGCGGCGCGCTCTCGAGCTTCGGCTAATCCTACTTCGGGATAGCTGCCCAGCCCGAAGTCTCGTCGAACAGCAAATGGCTTGCCCGATTTGCTGAGTCGAGTCTCTCCGGTAGCTACTCTCAAAATCCATGAGCGCGCCATGCCGTGCGCGCCCTTGCTACGTTTAGGGGCAACTGACAGCGCCAACCCTTTGGATTTGTCCCCGCCGACGGGGTAGAACCCGGGAGCCCTTAACGCAGCGACCTGCCGGTCGCTTAATCGCTTGGCTTCTCTCGGCATTTGTTGATACCCACATTGTTACCAACAATAAACATTGGAAGTCATGATATTGGTTGCGAGGGACTGATGCAACAGAGCATCAGGAAAACCGCTATATTTATAGCGTTATTGCTGCCTCTATTGATGGCAACCCGTCCCAATCTGTAGTGCCAGTTGGCTTGCTCCCTCACCGCCATATTTTCGACTGCTATTCTAAAGCCCCCCGGCTCTACCCAGTGGCTCTACCGGCTTTACCCGGCTCTACCCAGTTAACGGGGGATGCGCCGATATTCACTAAACCCTGTTGATAATGCCAGCGGAACGCCGCACCGCCCATCCATAGTGGGTCAGCACCCTTAGCCTGTAATTCTTAAAGTTCCTGAATCCATACGCTCGCCTCGACATCATTTCTCGGCGGCCGACTGGTGCCACCGTTGCCTGACGTCTACCAGACTCAAATGGTGGCTATTAAGTTTGCGCCACCAACTGTCATTTGGATATGCTGAAGCGATAAGCATAGATGTCTAGTACCATGATGGTGCGGCCCCGGGTGTGGCGGCGCCAAATAGACTTTCGAAACAACGGCTCCAACTGAACCGGGAACTCTTGGTGGAAAATCACGTACCTCGACGATACAGCCGCAATTATAGAAAAGCGGTCAAGTACATGCTTGTTTCCATGGTGCTTGGAGCGCTGTTGATAGTTACTGGTGTTGGCTGGATCGTCACTGCATACAAGCTCTCTTCGATGAACGACTTATTTCTTGGCCGCGAGGTGGCAGTGAGGGGAGAAGATGCAAGTGCAGACAACCTGAGAAGCAAGGTTGCCGCCCTGGAGCAGCAAGTATCGAAATTGCGCGAAGAGAAGGCGAGTCTGGTGCAGAATCGGATTCCCGATCTCAATCCATTGGCGTTTGACGCCATCGTTCCCATCGGCGAACGCTACCTGAAGAACATTAGATTCACACGGACAGGTACAGAGCAGCAAAAACGTTTTGGTTACCTTGCTGTGCTACAGAACGATGGTCAACGGAGTATTAACCCTGACGTTACCATAATCCTGTTCGATGCCCTGGGCGTCCAGGTTGGAATGGCGCAGCTTGCGAAAGACGAGACTTCATCGGATATGGGGAACGATGAACTCAATGCAGGGGAGTCCCGCTCCTACTTTAGTCAGGTCAAGCTGACCCGTGACCGCGATCCAGAATATTTTCATGTCGAAGTGAGGTGAATGAGCTGATATCGTTTCCATCACTGTGGTGTTGCCCCGACACGCGGAGACTCAGTTAAGAGCAGTCTTGGCTTGGTAGGTCGGTGGTTAGTATTCCTAGGTTTACCTGTCGCGATTTTGGTGTCCACCACCACCCGCCTTGCGTATGGCACAGGTCTTTACAATATCCCGCAACCGCTGCCGTGACTCAGCCGACAGGCACCGAAGTTCACACACGCACAATCCGCGCTCGCTGAGTAGGCGCTGCAGGACATGGCCGGGGATCTCGAGCTGCACGTTCTCAGTGTGGTCGAGACGGCTGGCTGAAGTCTCCACTGTCATGGGTCCACAATGCTCCTGCGGTTCAATGCAGGAGTCGATCGCCGGCTCCTGCCCGGGTGGGCACCGGTTCATGTGCGTCTATAGACTCACTCGGAGTACTCGCCTCCACTAAACGCTGGCAACATGCGAGTGCTGTCCCTTGGTGGGCACCACTCACAACTTGCGGCTGCAGCTTCGCGATACAGCCACAAAGCAGGCGCCGCGTGAGCTCGGGTTGGCGCAAATCTCGGATCAGGCCCAGGGTCAGGCAAGCTGCGTCGGTGAAGCGGTGCAGGTCGATTACGGTTGCCTGTCGGTGCATAGTCAGCAGCACTTCGGCCGCTTCCAGGGCGCCGCCCGCTGCAGCAACGGCTCGCTCCGGCTCCCCTCGCTGCTGGAAGAGCAGCGCTTTTTGCTGGCTCAAGTCCCAGACGCTGAGTGCCCGCGAGTGTGACTGCTCAACCAGAGTGCGATGCGCGTGGCACAGGAAGCGCAGAAGCATGGTGGAGTCTCCAGTGAAGGTGAGCTTTCAATATAATGATAACCATTAACATTTGCAACCCGCCGTAGGCTCTGCTTTAGCGGCCCGCTCGGTCGTGCCCCAAGCCGTGGCGAATGGGCATTCCCCTGCACCATGAGGGCGCAATGCGGCGCATGTGCGCGCCAATTCCTGGATATCTGCACCACTGCCGGGCGAGTCGGATTTTCAGGTGTTACCTTATGTAGCTAATTGGTGCGACGGAAGCATTTCGATCAGTAATAATCATAAAAAACAGTGAGATAAAATCTCTATCTCTTGCCGATTAATAGTTGCATTCTCTGCTTTATGTGGGAATATAAGTAACACATCGGGTAACAGCTCGATGTATACGATTTTCATCACACGAGGTGTATGCCATGAAATCCCTGCTCACAATCCCCGCCCTGTTCCTTGCCGCCAACACCTGGGCCAGTTGCCCCGCCAGCCTGCCGGCAGAGCTCCCTGTTGTTCCGGACGGCGCCAGTGCCAGCCACGCTGAGATGCAGATAGCGCAGGAGGCAGTTGCCGACTATGTTACCGGTGTTGAAGCCTACCTTGATTGCCGAACGCTGATTCACCCCTTGCTGCACAACCGGCTGGTGGACCGCGCCGAGACCGTTGCCGCAAGCTACAACGGTGCGCTCGAAGATTTCCGCAAGCGTGAAGAAATGCTGGCAACCAATTGAAATAGCGGAGTTTTTCCTTTCTTGATCAACCGCAGACAACAATAAGTGCGGTTTTCATACCTGACTTCTTTATAAGTTACGCCGGCCGCGCTTCAGCGGCACAATGTACCCCCATCCACAACCAGTGAATGCCCGTTCACATAGCTTGCCTGCGAGCTGCACAGCCACAAAGCCGCAGCGGCAATTTCCTCGGCGCTGCCCATGCGACCGCAGGGAATACTGGCCAGAATCATCTTCTCCAGTTGGGGCCCCTGTTGCAGCGATGCCTCCAGCATGGGGGTCTGGGTGGAGCCCGGCAGCACCGCATTGATCCTCACACCGCCCGTCGCCAATTCCATGGCTGCGGTGCGCGTGAGCCCGAGCACGCCGTGCTTGCTCGCACAGTAGGGCGACAGGTGCGGTGTCGCGATGACTCCGGCGCCCGACGCGATATTGACGATGGCCCCGGAACCCGCTGCCTGCATTACCCGCAATTGATGCTTCAGGCACAGGAATACCCCGGTCAGGTTGATATTGATGACGTCCTGCCACGCGTCCAGTGTGGTGTCGGCAATGGCTGCCGGTGCGCCCGCAACCCCTGCACTGTTAACGGCGTAATCCAGCCCGCCAAAGTGCCGCAGGCAGCTGTCCACCGCGGCGCTCACGGTCGCCTCGTCTGTCACGCTGCCGGGGGAAGCAATGGCGCCCAACGCCTGGCTGAGGCCGTGCAAGCGTTCCTCGTCGCGGTCCATCAGCAGCAGGCGGCAGCCCTGTGCCGCAAACTGCCGGGCGCAGGCTTCGCCGATGCCAGAGGCAGCGCCGGTTACCAGGGCCACCTTGTTCCGCATATCTTCATAGTGCACAGCTGTCATGGTTTCTACTCCGTAGGGTCCTGCCACCCATCATAGCCCGCCGTGCTTGCCTGACGTACGCAAAACGTGGGGAGGACGCAGGCGTTGATCTCCGTTAGAATGCTCGCCCTTTGCGACCTCGGTACTCATGTCCCGCGCCCCCGGCAACAACCCCCAACGCCCTGCGATCACCTCCCGGCTGCAGCGAGCCCTGTCGATTGTACCGGTTGACGCGGCCGCCGTGCCCAGCGGGGAATTGCTGGCGTGGCTCGGTCAGCCGCTGGACTTGCACAGCGCCAGTGAGCTCGCTGACGTGCTGTCGACGCAGGGAACCCGCAAGGAGACTGTCGAGCCTGCGCCGGGGCAGGGTGGTGCAGCGGACGCGTCTGGCAGTTGCAAGGAAATACTGCTGGCGGTGCAGCGCGGTGTGTTGCGCGAGTTAGCTCGGAGTTTCGCGGGCGCTGAAGGCGCGCTGCTTCCCCTGCCCAGGTTTGACGCGCCCAGTGCATTGGATGGCCTCAGTGCCACGGAACGCTTGCGGCGCTTCCACGCCGCCTGGCAGCGTGAAATGGAGCTGCGTACACAGGCGCTACGGCGCGACCTGCGGGCGCGTCTGCGGCGGGTGAGCCCGGCACTGGCGGGCCTCGCCACATTGGACGAAGCCCTTGAACGCCATGTGTTGCGTGCGGGGGAGGCGGCGCTGGCCAATGTGCCGCCACTGCTGGTGCCGCGCTGGGAGGCGCTGTTGGCGGATCACGCTGATGCGGGCAGTCGGGATCTGCTGGTCAGCGAGCTCAGGGAACTTTTGCTGGCCGAATTGGAGCAGCGTCTGCAGCCAGCTCTGGGGCTGGTGGAGGCGTGTACAGCCCACGGGGAAGGAAATTGATGATACGTTTTTTCGCAGGATGCCTGTTTTTGCTCGGGGCGGGGTTACTCGCCTGGCTCGCGCTGGGCTTTGCCGGCAGCAGCCTGTTGGCGCTGGTCGTCACGCTGGTGATTGCGCTGGCCTACACGGTGGGCGCGCTGGAACTCTGGGTGTTCCAGCGCGATACGCAGCGCTTGCGGCAGGCGCTGCACGCCGGTGATGGCGAGGCAATGGAATTTGAAGACTGGCTGGCGACCTTGCCGTCGGCCTTGCGCAGTGCCGTTGCCCGGCGCATCCAGGGTGAACCGATTGCGCTCCCGGGTCCCCTGCTGACGCCCTATCTCACGGGGCTGCTGGTGATGCTGGGCCTGCTGGGTACGTTTATTGGCATGATGATCGCCCTACAGGGAGCCGTGGGGGCATTGGAGGGCAGTACAGAACTCGCCGCCATACGCGCCGGGCTGACCGCGCCCATCAAGGGCCTGAGCATGGCGTTTGGTACCTCGGTGGGCGGTGTGGCAGCATCCGCCGTGCTGGGCCTGTTGTCAGCCATGGCAAGGCGCCAGAGGCTTGCGGTCGTGCGCGAACTCGATGTGCAGGGCGCGCGGCTGTTCCCCGGCCAGGGTCCGTTGCATTACCGCCAACAGATGCTGCACGAGGCGCGCACGCAAACCGGGCAGTTACCGCTGCTGTTGGCACAGGTCGAGGCACTGGTGACCCGCGTCGATAGCGCCACCGACAGCCTGCATACGCGCATGCTCGAGGGGCAGGAAGACTTGCAGAACAAGCTAGTGACGTTGCACACGGGCTTGTTCGAGCATGTGGGCCAGTCATTGCGTGAGAGCTTTGCCGCCAGCGGGCGTGAAGCCGGTGAGAGCATGGCGCCAATACTGCGCGACACCATGCAGGCGATTGCGGCGCAAACCGAGGCCACGCAGATGACCGTTCGCGATGGCGTGGACAATCAGCTCGCCGCGCTGGCCGAGGTGCGCGAGCAGGCGGCGCAGTCCGTGCATGATACCCGCGCGCTGGTGGCGTCGCAGGCCTCCGCAGTAGCCGCGCAGGACAGTCTGCGGCTGGCGCTGGAAGCCACGGTGCGCGATGCCGGCGGCAGTCTCGACACGCAGGCCGAGAACGCCACCGCGATGCTGCAACAGGTGGGCGAGCAGTTGAGCGCTCACCGCGAGCAGCTGGAACAGCAGTGGTTGGCGGAACGCACGCGCTTCAACGAGCAGCAGCAGGCGCGTCTTGAGGCCCAGGCGGAGAGCGTGCAGAGCGCACTCACCGCCGCCATGACGACCCACGCACAGCTCACGGTCGATACGTTGCGTCCGATAGTGGAGTCGACCATGGCCGGGCTGGATAGCGCGGTCGCGACGGTGCGTCAGGAAGCGAGCGAAGCATTGCAGCGCGATGAGACCTTACTCCAGTCCCAGCGCGAGCTGATGACCGGGCTGCAGGCGACGGCAGGGGCGCTGGCGCAGGATTCCGCGGCGTATCGCAGCACCCTGGAGGCGTTCGCGCAGCAGACCGCTACCGCGCTGGATGCCACAGCCCTCCAGTTTGCATCCACTGTGGGGCAGGAAGCCGACCGGCTCGTCGAGGTGGGCGGCCAGTTCGCCGCGGGGGCGCAGGGATTGACTGCATTGGGCGATGCCCTGGGCAGCGCCGTAGCGCAGTTCGACGCAGTAGCCCAGGGCTTGTCCGCTACGCTGCAGCAACTGGCGCAGGGTATGGAGGAGGCGGCGGGTCGCAGCGACGAACAGCTCGCCTACTATGTGGCTCAGGCGCGTGAGGTGATTGATCACAGCGCGTTGGCACAGCAGAAGTTGCTGGACCAGCTGCGAGAGATCAGCCGCAGTGTGTAGCGCAGCAGGCCCGGACAATGTCTGAATACGAGTACGAAGGCGATGGTCAGGACACCCCGGTATGGGCGGTGTTTGGCGACCTCATGGCGGCACTGGTGGGCATTTTCGTGCTGCTGTTGGTGTGGACACTGGGCTTGCAGGTTGAGCTGACGCGCTCCCTGCAGGATGAAGTGGCCCTGCGGGAGGCCGAGCAGCAGCGCCGCATGGAGCTGGAACAGGCGCTGGCAGACCCGCTGACCAGTAATCGCATTACCCTGCGCGATGGCCGCATCGGCATCAGTGGCCAACTGTTGTTCGGCCTCAATTCCGCAGCGTTGCAGCCTGAGGGGCAGGCGCTGATCGCCAGCCTCGCGGCACCGCTGGCACACTACCTGAGCCAGAGCGACCACCTGCTGATGGTCAGTGGTTTTACCGATGACCTGCCCATTCACGCGGATAACCGGGTGTTCACCGATAACTGGGAGCTTTCGGCGCAGCGCGCATTGACCGTGACCCGGGCGTTGGTGGACGCCGGGCTGTCGCGTGAACTGGTGTTTGCCTCGGCGTTTGCCGAGCAGCAGCCCATTGCGCCCAACTCGGATGCCGACAACCGGGCGCGCAACCGGCGGGTGGAGATTGCCCCGGTGCCGCGCACGCCGCGCGCGGAGCAGGAGCCCGCTGGATGAGCAGCGAAAGGTCCACGAGTGGATTGCGAGCACGGCCCGGGAGAGAAGCCCTGCGCGCGCTGCCCGGGTTGCTTGAACACGGTGTGCAGGCGCTGTCGCCACCCTCGCCGCGACTGGCGCTGGAAGCCAGGCTGCAGGGGCAGGAGTTCGCTGCGTTCGGTGGTGCAGATGGCGTTGCTGCCGCTGAGCCGCAAGCAGACGGTTTGGTGGCGGCGCGCCGCTACCGGGAACAGCATGCCTCGCAGGTGATAGACCAGTTGTTGCTGGAATTCCGCGCCGCGTTGCCGGAAGCGCCGGGGCCATTGAACCCGGAAACGCTGGTAATTCGGGCATTAGCGCGATTGCAGGCCGTATCACCGGAATATGTGGAACGCCTGATGCGTCATGCGGAAATGTTGTGCAGTCTGCAGGGGGCGACCAGGCCGGCCGCCCCCGCCCGTGCCGCCCGACGACGCAAGTCGGTTAAAGCATAGCGAACAGCATCATGGCCAGGCCGGCAACACTGACACCCCAGATGGCGCTGCGCAGGTAAGTGATGCCGACCAGATAGACCGGCAGGTACACCACCCGGGACCAGAAGAATACCTGTGCACCGAGCAGGGCCTCTGCGCCATGGCCGCTCACGTGCGCAACCAGCACCAGCGGTACGAAGAGCAGGAATCCTTCCTTGGTATTGTTTGCCGCGCGTTCCGCGCGCCCGCCGAGTGCAGTCGCTGTCGGTAGCTGGTCGCGATTGCTGAGGCCTGCCTTGAGGCCCTCGGCGGTCCACTCGCGGTTGCGCAGAATGGCCCCCAGCAGAATAGCGACAAACGTCAGTACCGACATCTAGAGGGCCAGCTGCAGCAATGTCGTCATGGTGTTGCTCCTGTCTATTATGGTTGTTAGCGATGGATCATGCCCTGAGCAGGGGTTGCCGTCCAGCCTGTCAGACGCGGTTATTGAGGCTCTATGGGTTGCTCCTGATTCCCACAGCCGCTTTCAGCAAGTATGCTCACGCGATGAAACTGGTGATGAAACAAAGTGCGCTCCGCAGGGTGTGGCTGTTGGTGGGCTGGCTGGCGCTATGGGGTCAACCGACGCTGGCCGGCGTGGACATCCGGGTGGCTGTCGCCGCGAATTTCACGGCCACATTGGAAGCGCTCGCCGGTCCGTATGAGCAGGCTTCCGGCAACCGGCTGGTCATCAGCCCCGGTGCCACCGGCGCCTTGTATAGCCAGATCGCCAACGCGGCGCCGTTTGATGTGTTTCTGGCGGCCGATGAGCTGCGTCCGCGCAAACTGGTTGAACACGGTATGGCCGTGGCGGGTACCGCGTTTGTCTACGCGCAGGGCATACCCGTGCTGTGGAGCCCGGACGCCGCGCTGATCGACGCCGAGGCCAGCGTGCTGCGTCAGGGGCAGTTTCGCTATCTGGCGCTCGCCGAGCCGCGCACCGCTCCGTATGGCGCAGCGGCGCGCAGTGTGCTGGAGGCACTGGACCTGTGGGATGCGCTGGAGCGGCGTCGACAGCTGGTGCGCGGCAGCTCCGTTGCCCAAACCCACAGCCAGGTTGCCAGCGGTGCCATTGAGCTGGGCTTCGTGGCGCTGGCGCAGGTACAAACAGCGCAGGGAATACCGGGGTCACACTGGATTCCGCCTGCGGAGCTGTATGCCCCTCTGACGCAGGGCGCGGTGCTGCTCAGCAGTGCCCGCGCCAGAGCAGCCGCGCGGCATTTTCTGCGCTGGCTGCAGGACGATGCCGAGGCGGCCGCAATCATTGAAGCCGCTGGCTACCGCCGTGGCTGAGCGGGTGCACCTGTGATGTTGTCAGCGGAAGACCTCACAGCCCTGTGGGTCACCCTGCAACTGGCGGCGGTCAGTACCGTACTGTTGCTGCTGTTGGCGACGCCACTGGCCTGGTGGCTCTCGCAGACCGCCGGACGCGGGCGCGTACTGGTCGAGGCACTGGTCACCCTGCCATTGGTGTTGCCGCCGACTGTACTCGGGTTTTACCTGCTGCTTCTGCTGGGCCCGGAGGGTGCTGTGGGCGGCACGCTGGAGCGTATCGGCGTAGGACACCTCGCGTTCAGTTTCAGCGGTCTGGTCGTGGGCTCGATGGTGTACTCCCTGCCGTTCGTGGTACAGCCATTGCAGAACGCCTTTGCGGCCACAGGCGCGCGCCTGTTCGACGTGGCGGCTACCCTGCGTGCATCGCCGCTGGACCGTTTTTTAACGATTGCCCTGCCCCTGGCGCGGCGCGGTTATCTCACTGCCGCCGTGCTGGCGTTTGCCCATACGCTGGGGGAATTTGGCGTCATCATCATGCTGGGCGGCAACATTCCCGGCGAGACGCGCGTGGCGTCGATCGCCATTTACAATCATGTGGAATCGCTGGACTACGGCGCGGCGCACGCGCTGGCCCTCACCCTGGTTGTGTTGTCCCTGTCGTTGTTGACGCTGGTTTACGCGGTCAACCGGCGGGCGCGGGTCGTGGGGGTGCCCGGGTGACTATCGAGGCACGCTTTGCCCTGCAACAGGGGGGATTTCGGCTCGATGTGGACCTGACCCTGCCGGGTGAGGGTGTCACGGTTATCTACGGCTCTTCCGGCGCGGGCAAGAGTACGCTGCTGCGCTGCGTGGCGGGACTGGAGCGAGCGGCGCAGGGGGCGCTCTCGGTCAACGGGGCCGAATGGCAGCGCGAGGGGCTGTTTCTGCCGGTGCACCGTCGTCCACTGGGTGTGGTTTTTCAGGAAGCCAGCCTGTTTCCGCACCTGAGCGGGGCTGGCAACCTGCGTTATGGTTTACAGCGAACACCCGCACACGAGCGTCGTATCGCCTGGGACGAGGTGGTGCAGCTGCTGGATATAGCGCCGTTGCTGGCGCGTTACCCACAGACCTTTTCCGGCGGCGAAAGACAGCGCATTGCCCTGGCGCGCGCGCTGCTGGCCAGCCCGCAACTGCTGCTGCTGGATGAGCCGCTGGCCGCGCTGGATGAGGCGCGCAAGGCAGAGATACTGCCCTTTCTTGAACAGCTGCGCGCGCGTTTCGCTGTGCCCATGCTCTACGTGACCCACAGCCTGCGCGAGGTCGCGCGGTTAGCCGACTATCTGGTGTTACTTGAGGCGGGCAGGGTGGTTGCGCAAGGCCCCCTGCAAAGCGTGCTGAGCCGTCTGGACCTGCCGTTGGCCGCGGCAGAGGATGCCGGTGTCGTCATTGAGGCCGAGGTGGCCGAACACGATACGCAATGGCATTTGTCGCGTTTGGTCTTTTCCGGCGGCAGCCTCTGGGTAGCGCGCTGTGCCGAGCCCGTAGGGTCACGCTTGCGCTGCCGCGTACTGGCGCGAGACGTCAGCCTTGCGCACGAGCGCAACGCACAGAGCACTATCGTCAATTTGTTGCAGGCGGACGTTGTCGAACTGGCTCCCACTGATTCACCGGCGCATGTGCTGGTGAGACTCGACGCCAACGGCACATCGCTGCTGGCACGTATCACACGCCATTCACAGTCGCGCATTGGTGTGCAGCCAGGCGCTCGCTTCTGGTTACAGATCAAATCGGTGGCGCTACTGCGCTAGTTTAACGCGAGAACGCTTCTTCGATATCGCCGGTGAAGACCGCTTCCAGGCGCAGGACAATCTCCGCGCTGCCGCGGCGCTCATCCTCCAGCACATCGCGGCGCCAGAAGTAGCCGGGCTGTACCTCGAGAAACAGCCACTTGCGGTTGAGGTTTTGTCGGTAGCGCATGCCCATGCCGTAAGCCTGGGTGAGGTGGCGCGGCTGGGTTCTGCCGTTGAGCGTGCCGTAAACGCCAATAACGCGGTTGTTGCTCAGGCGCTGATTTACCGTCACCCCGGTGTTCCAGCCGAAGCCGTCGCGCTTTTCGTCCCAGCGCGCCCGGTTGTACCACTGCAGGAGGCGGTCGGCGCTCACCGCAACGTCGATGTCAAAACGGGTGTCCGTGCCAAAGCGGTCGTCCGTGCGATACAACAGCTCCTGGCGAAAACGTGCCGAAACCTGCTCGGAAAGCGGTGTCTGGTAGCGGTAGCGCGCTGCCAGCTCGGGGTTGATGCCGGAGCTGAATCCCAGGCGGAAGTCTATGCGGTCGTGTGTGCCCTCGCGGCCCACGACCTGCAGGGCAACATCATCGGATTGATTCTGCTGATCGCGCAATAATTCATCGCCGAGGCTGCCGCTATCCTCGTCAGAGAACAGCAGGCTGACACGCTCGTCGAGGTTGGGCAGATTGACCTTGCCGCGCAAGCTCAGGCCAGTGTCCCAGCCGTACTGCTCGCTCCACTCCAGTGAAGGCCGCAGGCGCAGCGTGGAATAGGCTGCTTCAGCATCAACCCGCCTTACGCCGAAGAAACTGTCCATCCAGCCTGCGAGGTCATCTGCGCGGGTGGACACGTAACGGTGCCCCTGGTCGAGCCAGGGTGTCTCGTCTTCGACTTCGTCCTCTTCAGCGCTGACGCCGGCACAGGGCAGCAATAGCCAGAATGCCATCAGGACCAGAGCTTTGCAGGTTTGTTTAGGCATCAATGTGTTCCGAAGGGAGGCCTGTCTAATGCCGCGACTCTATCAGTTGCCAAGCGGGGCCGTCTGAATTATTTGCGTGAATCTGGCCAGGTATCTGCCGCCACGAAACAGCGGCTGCGTTCGTTGCCGTGGGTGTCCAGCGCTGCGACCAATTGCGGTTTGCCCCCGTCACGAAAATGCGCCTCCAACGTGGCGGCGAGCGTTGCACCCGCTTGCCCATGACGCGAGGCGCGCAGGGGCGTGAGCCATTGGAGACGCGGAATGATCTGCCAGTCACCCGCGTACTCAGCGCGCCATTCTCCAAGCGGCAGCCAGCGGCCCAGAGGCAGTGCCGTGTTGTAGCCCCGGGGGGGCGGCAGTGCAGCCGCCGCAGGTGAGAAAAGACAGCCCGCCACCCTCGCTTCCCGCAGCGGCCTTTCCGCGTGCAGGGCTGCGAGAACAGGCTGTGCTGCCGGCTGCTGGCTGAGCTGTGTCTGGTGTTGTAGCAGTCGTTGCAGTTTGCGATCCAGGCGGTCGACGGTGTTGGGGCCGATCCAGTCGCAGCCGTTGCTGTAGCCAGCGCTTGGCGTGGCAGTTGCCAGGCCCAGGTAAAACTTTACCGCAAGTTCCAGATGTACCGCCCGTTGCCGTTGGTGGCACCAGTACAGGCAGTCGAATTCCCCCAGTGTCCGGCCACCCGCGCGCACCGGCAGGTTGCTGGCGATCAACTCGGTATCGCGGTCACTGTGCAGAAAGAACTGCCACAGGCGCTCGAAATAGACCCCCAGCCGCGTCGCCGGGCGCTGCTGCAACCAATCCCGCAGTGGCCCCGGGTCCCGATCCAGCGCCTGCAGCCAGGCACTGCGGGCCCCGGTGAGTGGGAACGCTGCCGTGCCGAGATCTGCCTGCTGTAAATGCAGTAGGGCAGGGGTGAAACAGGCCCAGGCGAGGTCCCGTACTGTACGCTCTTGTAACGCCAGCGCCGCCAATGCGGCCTCTGCTTCCTGTTCGTCCATCAGTCCTCTCGGCTCGTGGTTGTGGCGGTGCGGTGGTCCCGGCGGCGGACGTCCTCGCGGGTCTGCAGAGTTTAACCGGATCGCGCTTTATCCGGGCGAGAGCGGCACAGCGGGTAGCGAACGGGTAGTATCAGTGCGGC
>TARA_R110000772_G_scaffold232004_1_pt1 | contig 84773 bp, 64 predicted proteins | sample TARA_R110000772 | Tara Oceans TARA_R110000772 (sample SAMEA4397948) | marine metagenome | biome: Polar Biome; feature: [SRF] surface water layer (ENVO:00010504); material: water (ENVO:00002006), including particulate matter (ENVO:01000060) such as... | depth 5 m | reverse complement strand
AAACACACTGCTGCAAATTTAACCTTGAAAGATAAACAGACCCTAATATAAGCCATTACGATTGATGCGGATTAATTAAATATCCTGTTTAGCTAGTTCGTTTTTAATATACAAACGAATTTGCTGCTCAAGTACAGATAACGGTACTGAACCATGGCGTAGCACTTGATGATGGAACTCTCGCACATCAAATTTTTGGCCAAGGGCCTGCTCCGCTTCTTTACGTAAGCGCTTAATAGTTAATTCTCCAATTTTATACGATAACGCCTGCGCAGGCCATGAAATATAACGATCTGTTTCAGTTTTAACGTTGTGCAACGACAAAGCAGTGTTATCGCCCATAAAGTTCATCGCGCGTTCACGGCTCCAGCCATACATATGCATTCCCGTATCAACAACTAAACGTGCAGCGCGCCACATTTCATAGGTTAAACGTCCGAAACGGCTATATGGATCTTGATAAAACCCAGCTTCTATTCCTAAGTACTCAGAATAAAGCCCCCACCCCTCGCCAAATGCTGATAAATAAGCATCACGACGATAACTCGGCAAATTTTCTAGCTCAGCATTAAGTGATATTTGTAAATGGTGCCCTGGTACAGCTTCATGCAGCGTTAACGCCTCTAGCGCGTAAAGAGGTCGCTTATCTAGCGCATAAGTGTTTACCCAGTAATAACCAGCTTGATCGTCGCGGTTCGAACCCGAGTAACGCCCTGTAGTATATTTAGGAGCAATATTGGCGGGAACAGCCACTACGCCATAAGGTTTGCGCGGCAAGGTATGAAATAATCTAGGCAGTTGCGCATCCATTTTTTTAGCAATATAAGCAGCTTCTTTTAGTAACTGCTCTGGAGTAGTTGCGTAGAACTGCGGATCAGTACGTAAAAAGTGGATAAATTCAGCGAACGTGCCTTTAAAACCAACTTCTTTTATTACCTCTTCCATTTCGCTACGAATACGTGCCACTTCTTTTAGGCCCAACTCATGAATTTCTTTTGGGGTCATATCTGTAGTGGTGTAATGCTTGGCGCGATTAGCATAAAAAGCAGCCCCATTAGGCGTTGCCGAAATACCAATACTGTCTCGAGCACCTGCTTGATACTCTTCAGTAAAAAAGGTGAGATAATCTTTATATGCTGCTATTACTTGTTCTTTAATTATTGTTTTAGCTTGGAGTTGCAGCTCATAAAATTCGCTGCTACTTAAGCCTGCAGTATTCGTTAAAAATGGCTGATAAAATTCAGATTGTGTTACATCATCAACAATATAAACACTAATTGAATCTTCATAACCTTTAAGTACAGCTTTAGGCTGCGTTAACCCTATAGCTAAACCTTGTTTCATCCAATAAATATTTTGCTCAAAAAAGCGTGGTACCTGAGCTAATCGCGCTAAATAATTTTTATAATCTTGTAACGTTTTATATTGTGAACTTTTAACCATAAACGACAAGCTTGAATGAAACCCATATTCAGATGTAAGCGGCATATAGTGGGCATTAAATACATACTCATCCACGCTATTTTGCACTTGAGCACGCAAAATACTAAAGTTAATCCGATTTTCATCACTTAACTTATCAATGTTTACCGTATCTAAATCGGCAAGTAGCTGGGTATTTTTTTTATATTCTTGCGCTAAATACTCGGCAGTTAAGTTAGGTAGTAAGTAGCCATCTACACCCTGAGGATTATTACTGTAGGGGCTAGCATCTTGTCTATTTTGCACAATGTTTTCGGCAACTTGAGTAAATTGCTTATCGGCATTAAGTGAGGTTGTTTGGCATGCACTTAAGGTGCATAAAAAAGTAATTCCCAGTAGCGAGTGGCGTAATGGTCGAGATAAAAGTTGATTCATTATTATATAGCTTCACAATTAAATAGATTTTGTAAACCTATCGCAGGCTAAATAAATAGCAAGATAAATACGACCAAGCACGCAAAAACTAATACGACTGATATAAGTAGGTTGGTATTTAATAACCAGTAATAAAACATGCTTTTGAATGAAACAAAAAGTAATTGATGATAAAAGCAGCCATTATGTTGCTAAAGTTACAATTTAGATAACTAACTGTCGTTTTTACTTTTAAATAACCGATATAATGATTATGGTACAAGTGCTTGGATGCGAAACGCTTCATTGGATGAGTTTATAAATTAATACGCATATGTATTTAGTTGGTATTTGCAAATGATGTTCCATGACTCTATGACTGTAGCACAAGATAAAATGACAAAAGTGTGTGTATTTTTAGAGCGCCATGCTTTGCCACCTACACCACTTAATTATCAGGTTGTTTATACTTATATTAGCCAAGTAAACAACGACCTTAATAGCGCCATTGAGCGCGCTATTGCAAGTAACACTCTTATTGACAGTTTATTTACCGAGCAACTCTATTTTGAGCATTTAAATCAAGGCCATGCCACTGAAGTGTCGATGATAGAGAATGTTAATGGGGTAATTAACTCGCTGTCTAAAAGCGCACAACACACTGAAAAACAATTTATTAATTTTGCCGGCCATATTAGCGAGTGTATGCATTCGCTTGATGAAAATAACATTAAAAATAGCCGGATCGCACTTACAAGGCTAGATCAGCAAACAGCAACACTGTTAACGCAACACAAACAGTTTAAACAACAATTAAGTAATGCTAAACAACTCCACGAAAAAACTAAAAAGCAGCTTAACACCCTGCGTAAACAACATATTATTGATAGTCAAACTGGCTTGTATAAACGCCATTATTTAACCAAGCAAGTGCAAATATGGGCAAATCAACATAAACCGGTTTGTGCTATTGCTATTCAAATAGACAATTTAGATCACTTTATTGATAACTTTGGCGATGTAATCGCAGAAGCAATTTTAAGCAAAGTGGCTAAACAAGTACAAAAATATGTGTTTCAAAGCGGCCTAGCGGGGCGTACTGCAAAAGATCAATTTACTGTACTACTTACCGACGTAGATTGTGAAACAACCAATTTAATTGCAGAAAAAGTACGCGCTGGTGTTGCAAAGCTGCGCTTTATCAGCTCAAAAAACGCGCTGGCATTACCTGCAATTAAGCTCTCTTTGGGGATTGCGCAGCAACAACAAGCTGACTTTGAGCAATTAACTAAAAGTGCTTCTAATGCGGCATTTAAAGCACGCTCTTTAGGGCAAAATAGCTTTACTGCGGAGCATTAATTAGCTGATAAATCATATTCAAATTGCACCTTCAGGGCACAATCAAGTACACTAGTCTTTATTACCACGATAGAGATTAATGATGAGCGAAACACCACAAAAGACCACGCATTTTGGCTATAAAACGGTAGCCGAAAACGATAAAGCCTCAATGGTTGCAGACGTATTTCATTCAGTTGCGGCAAAATATGACGTAATGAATGACTTAATGTCTTTTGGGGTACATCGTTTATGGAAACGTCAAACAATAGCCAGCTCTGGCGTTCGTAAAGGCCACCATGTTTTAGATTTAGCCGGTGGTACGGGCGATTTAACTGCAAAATTTAGCCAACTAGTCGGAGAAACCGGTCAGGTTATACTCGGTGATATTAACTCGTCTATGTTAAAAGTGGGCCGTGAAAAACTCCATAATTTAGGCTTAGTTGGCAATATTGACTACGTGCAAATGAACGCTGAAGCCTTACCATTCCCAGATAATAGCTTTGATCTGATCACTATTGCATTTGGTTTACGTAATGTAACCGACAAAGACAAAGCATTACGTTCAATGTACCGCATTTTAAAACCAGGCGGGCGCTTACTGGTATTAGAGTTTTCAAAGCCAGAGCATGAAATACTCAGTAAAGCATACGACTTTTATTCATTTAACTTATTACCAACTATGGGTAAGTTAGTGGCAAACGACAGCGAATCGTACAAGTATTTAGCTGAGTCGATTCGTATGCATCCAGATCAAGACACGCTTAAAAGCATGATGTCTGATGCAGGCTTTGAGCAAACCACTTATCAAAACTTAACCGGTGGTATTGTTGCGCTGCATCGTGGCTTTAAGTACTAAGGTAAATAATTATGGCGCTTGAGCAAGCAACCGAAAAAAATTCTACTGAGGCTCCCTCAACTGATTTTTTTATGTTACCCAACTTAGTACTTTCGCTCGTGGAGCGAATACTTAATCAAGCACTTAAACTCGATACAAGCCTATCGGGAAAGTTGGCAGCAGTTAAGCATCAGCGCTTAGTCGTTGATGTTAGGGGCTCTCAGCTAAAGCTGCTGCTAGTGTTTAGCGACAAGCAACTTCATTTATATAGCGCAACCAGTGATACAGACGCAGATTGCATGATTAGCGCCGACCTTAACACCCTGCTTGCGCTAAAAAACCCAGCCATGCTTACCCAGCTAATTCGCCAAGACAAACTTGATTTACAAGGCGATTTAAACATAGCTCAAACCTATAGCAATGCATTTTCAACACTAGATATAGATTGGCCTGAGCAGCTTTCATCGCACCTTGGTGATGCTCCCGCACAGCAATTATATTTACACTTCAAAACGCTCCAGCAACACGGCAATAAAGCAAAAGCGCAGTTAAGCCGCACCCTAACAAGCTTATGCCAAGATGAATTGGCAATTACCATTCATCCGTTAGAGCTTAAACAATTTAAACAACAAAACCGTGAGCTTAAAGGCCAAGTTGCTGCTATAGAACAACGTATTAATGCCTTACTAACCACTTTGACTACCCGCTAAGGATTTTTTGTGTCAACTGCACGACTGTATTACATCACTAAAACACTGCTTAGCTACGGATTAGATGAGTTAGTACCAAAACATAAAATCCCTTGGTTTGCGAAAATAGCCCGAGGTAGTTTATTTTGGCTGCGTAATCAGCATAAAGATAAGCCCGCAGGGCTGCGATTACGTTTAGCCCTACAACAGCTTGGCCCAGTATGGGTTAAGTTTGGCCAAATGCTTTCTACGCGTCGTGACTTACTGCCGCACGAAATTGCATTAGAGCTGGCATTTTTGCAAGATCAGGTTGAACCTTTTCCCGGCGAACTTGCACAAAAAATAATAGAAAAAGCTCTCGAAATTAATGACATAAGCGAGCGTTTTAGTGAGTTTTCACAAACACCACTGGCGTCGGCATCAATAGCACAAGTACATACCGCAACGTTAGTTGACACAAATGGTATAGAGCAAGATGTAGTTATTAAAGTAATCCGCCCTAACATTAATCAACAAATTAACGCCGACTTAGCCTTAATGGAAAAGCTCGCTAAGGTGTTAGCAAAAGTACACCACGAGTCAAAACGTCTGCGTCCTGTGGAAGTAGTAAAAGAGTACAAAAAGACTCTACTTGATGAACTTGATTTAATGCGCGAAGGTGCAAACGGCATTCAACTTAAACGTAACTTTGAAGACTCAGATTCGCTTTACATCCCTACCGTTTATAGCGATTACAGCCGCCATAATATATTAGTAATGGAGCGTATTTATGGTATTGCGGTATCAGATACTGATGCTTTATTAGCGCAAAACACCAATATGAAACTACTGGCTGAGCGTGGCGTTGAAGTGTTTTTTACCCAAGTGTTCAGAGACAGCTTTTTTCATGCTGACATGCACCCAGGTAATATTTTTGTTTCTCGTGAGCACCCCGAAAACCCTAAATATATTGGTATAGATTGCGGTATTGTAGGCACCTTAAACAAAGAAGATAAACGCTATTTAGCGGAAAACTTTATAGCCTTTTTTAATCGTGATTATCGCCAAGTTGCGCAGTTGCATGTGGACTCGGGTTGGGTACCGCCCGACACCAGTATTGAAGAGTTTGAATTTGCTATTCGCACTGTCTGCGAACCTATATTTAATAAGCCTTTAGCTGAAATTTCGTTTGGTCATGTATTGGTTAATTTATTTAATACTGCAAGGCGCTTTAATATGCAGGTACAACCACAATTGGTATTACTGCAAAAAACCTTACTGTATGTTGAAGGTTTAGGCCGCCAGCTTTATCCACAATTAGATTTATGGAAAACCGCTAAGCCCTTTTTAGAAGACTGGGTTAAGCAACAAGTTGGTCCGTTATCGGTTATAAAGCAAATGTATGCACAATTACCCTTTTGGGCCGAAAAAATGCCAGAGCTGCCCGATCTAATTTATCAAAGCTTAAAACGCCCATCACAAATTCAAGTACAGGCTCCGAAGAGATCTCATAAACCTTTGGTTTTAGGTTTGTTTAGCAGTGCGGCTATGGTTATTGCTGCATTATTTTATTTACAGCACGATTTAATTGCTGCAAGTATCGCTATAAGTAGCGCTATTATTGGTTTTATAGCAGCATGGCGTAGCACATAAACTAAGTGCTATTTACATTTTTAGGCGTATAATTAGTATTTAAAATATACACTTTATAATTATGAAAACGGGAGATAAACATGGGATTTGGCGGTATTAGTCTTTGGCAGTTATTGATTGTATTAGCAATTATTGTACTTTTGTTTGGCACTAAAAAATTACGCGGTATTGGTGGTGATTTAGGTGGAGCAGTTAAAGGCTTTAAAAAAGCAATGTCTGACGAACAAAATACAGATAAAGAAAAGCCAGAGCAGATTCAAAAATCAGAAGAAAGTGCACCGCTTGATTCTGCCGATACTGAAAAAAATAAAGACAATAACAAGGTTTAATTAGCATGGGGATGTGGGAGCTAATTGTTGTTTTAATTGTTGGTTTAGTGGTGCTTGGTCCAGAGCGTTTACCTGTAGCAATTAGAACGGTAAGCCGCTGGATAAAAACTGCAAAGTCGCTTGCTAACTCAGTGAAAGCTGAAGTGAGCGAAGAGTTGCGTGTGCACGAATTACACGAAAACCTTAAAAAAGCGGAGCAACAAAACTTAACCGATTTAAGTCCTGAACTACAAAGTTCACTAACTGAACTACAACAGGCCGCTCAGTCTGTGACCCACAGTTATAAAAAAACTCAAATCGATCCCTCTAATAAGCAAAATATTGATGATACAAAGTGAAATTAATTTCTCACTTTGTGGTCAACTTACTAAATGGTATAAAAAATAATGGCTGAGGAAGTAAAATCGGGGTTTGTCGCGCATTTAATTGAATTACGCGATCGGCTGATTAAATCACTATTAAGCATTTTAGTTATTTTTATTGCAATAGTGTATTTTGCAAACGACATTTATACATTTGTTGCAGCGCCATTAATTTCACATTTGCCAAGCACTGCAACCATGATAGCAACTGATGTCACAGCGCCATTTTTTGCCCCTTTTAAACTAACGTTATTTGTCGCATTATTTGCCTCTATTCCGTGGATATTACACCAGGTTTGGGGTTTTATAGCTCCGGGATTGTATAAGCACGAAAAACGCATGTTAATGCCAATACTCGCCTCAAGCATCTTTTTGTTTTATGGTGGTATTGCCTTTTGCTACTTTGTAGTACTGCCAATTATTTTAGGCTTTTTTACCAGTGCGGGTCCTGCAATGCTCACCTTAGCACCGGATATTAGTAGCTACTTAGGGTTTGTACTAAAACTATTTTTTGCCTTTGGTGTCGCTTTCGAAATTCCAGTAGCCATTATGCTGCTGTGCTGGAGCGGCGCTACAACAACGCAAAGCTTAAAAGAAAAACGTCCCTATATTGTAGTGGGTGTTTTTGTAGTAGCGATGTTTTTAACACCGCCCGATGTATTGTCACAAACTTTATTAGCGCTACCTATGCTTATTTTGTTTGAGCTAGGCCTAATTTTAGCTAAATTTTATACCGCTAAACCACAACAAGAATCTGAGGAATAACATGAACAAAAAACTACTCTCACTATTAGTTTTGTTAAGCGCACCGACTTTTGCAGCCACAGCTATTAACGAGCAAGCACTGCAAGCATGTAGCTTTATTGAAAACGACTTTAACCGCCTGCTTTGTTACGATAATACGGTTGCCGGTAAACCGCTGAGCAAGCCTACTGTAAATAAAACACTCTCACCAACAAATACAGAAGCCACCGCACCTGTTGCTGTAGCGGTAACACAAGCAGAAGAGTTTGGTTTAGAGCATAAAAATATTGCGAAAGAAAATGACAGCTCTATTAGCTCAACTGTATCAGCCATTAAAGAAGCAGCTTATGGTGAGTTAATTATTACTCTAGAAAACGGCCAACAATGGCGCCAAATTGGATCTGACGGCATAACGCTAAAAGAAGATGACAACGTGGTTATTAGTCGTGGTGTATTTAATTCTTTTTTATTAAAAAAAGAAGGTCAAAACCGCTCTATACGCGTTAAACGTACTCAATAATGCCATACAGCTTAATTGATGCTGGGGTTAATTTAACTAACCATCAGTTTGATAAACAGCATCAAGATATTATTGCCCGCGCTAATGCTGCGGGAGTAAAGCATATGCTGATTATAGGCTGCGATGTAGCAGCCAGTGAGCAGTCGCTTGAGCTGGCTATAGCGCATCAGCAATTTTCTACAGCAGGCGTACATCCTCACGATGCTAAATCGGCTTCTGATGAGCTTGAGACGCAACTCACTCAACTTGCAAGCCATAAACAAGTTATAGCCATTGGGGAGTGCGGCCTTGATTATAACCGTGATTTTTCGCCTCGCGATGTACAACGAAGTGTACTTAGACGCCAGCTTGCCCTAGCTGAACAGCTAAACTTACCTGTATATTTGCATGAACGTGATGCCAGCGAAGACATGCTCAGTATTTTAAAAGAATTTAATGTACGCGGCGTATTACATTGCTTTACAGGTAACGCTCAGGCATTAAAAAGCTACTTAGCGTTAGGGCTTTATATAGGCATTACCGGCTGGGTTTGCGATGAACGCCGTGGAAAAGAACTACAACAATTAATCCCCAGTATCCCTCTTAATAAACTGCTAATAGAAACTGATGCGCCTTTTTTGATTCCGCGCACCGTTAACCCAAAGCCTAAATCTCGCCGTAATGAACCTGCCTTATTAACTTATGTGTGCGAAACAATTGCCCAATTATATAACCTTACTCCTGAGGCAATAGCGCAGCAAACGACTCTAAATTTTTATAATATTTTTGATTTAAAAGCTAAGTAATGAAAGTTATTGGGGTGTTATTAAGTCTATTAACTATCCTTTTTGCTGGTTTAGCAGCCGCTAATACGATAGAGATAGATGAGCAGTTTACATCTGAAAAAATAAACTCTATTTATTATTCTTTTGCGCCTACATCTATAACAACCGCCCAGCAGAGCGATCTTAAACAGTGGCAAACGTTAACCAACAAACCTCTTAATTTAGGCGTTGAACAACGCCCTGTTTGGATCCAATTTACAATTAAAAACACGCTCAATACACGCGTAACGCCAATACTCTCTATCGATAATCCGCTATTAAATGAAGTACAGGTATATCACTTACTCGATAAGCGACGATCCTCCTCAATAAATATTAATGCCCCTCCTTTACTGCCACAACAACAAATAAAAAACGAACCTTTGCTGGTAAAATTAACGCTTCCTGCTCACAGTAATACCACTGTTATCGTTAAAGTGAGCAATAGCTCAGGATTACGCGTGCCTTTAACCTTATGGCAGGCAGATGCGCTCTTTACATATAAAAGTAAGCTTAATTTGCTTTACGGATTATTAATTGGCTTTGTTTTTTCTTTAGCGATTAGCTGTCTTATTTTATATGCTTTTTCGCGTAAGCAATACTTTGCTTATACGGGCGCTATAACATTAATGCTCAGCATCTTATTATATTTTATTTGTGGCTTTAGTTTCATCCACACACGTTCTGCGGGCACAGTACAACTTATGATCCCCATGTTGGTGATGCTGATAACGGTACTTTTTTTACCTCTACAGCAACAGGTATGCCAGCCTAAAACCGTTACATGGTTTAAAGTGCAAAAAATTATAATAGCTATATATGCACTGCTTATTGCGTTTATTTGGCTTTTTCCCACACTTGTTGTCACCTTATTTTGCCTTATTACCACTCCCATTGTTTTAGGCTACTATGTTGTAACAACCTTACTTTGTATTCGCCAAAACCCATCAGAACCCCAAAAAGCACTTTTGCTAGCTTTATGCAACTTTTTAGCCGCAATTGTTTATTTTATTATTACTGTTTCAGGGCTTTATATATTTACAAACAGTAGAGTGGCTTTTGTGTTTATTTGCTCTCTTAGCTGCGCTTTCTCCCTTGGATATGCGGTGATGAAACTCTTTATTTTACAGCGCGATGAACAAGTAACTACTCAACAAACCTTAATAGCCAAAAGTGCTGCCCAAGATGCCTTATTACATGAGCGGCTATCTTTACAAGAAAGCGTGCGTCAAGAGCTCGAAACACAAGTAGATGAGCGTACTTTTGAGTTACAAGTAACACTAAGAGAACTAGAAGAAAAAAACCGTGAGCTTGAACAGCTAAACATGGAAGATCCCTTAACTGGTATTAAAAACCGACGCTTTTTTGATAAAAAATTAGTGATGGAGTTGCGCCGCTCGCGTCGCGAACAAACACCATTAAGTGTTATTATGCTTGATATAGACAAATTTAAGGTAATAAACGATACCTATGGCCACCTAACTGGCGATCAGGTTATTCGTACTGCTGCTGATACTATTAAAAAGCAATTACAACGCCCGCTTGATGAAGTAGCACGTTACGGCGGCGAAGAATTTGTGGTGCTATTGCCCAACACCCAAAATGATGGCGCGATAGCCATTGCTGAAAAAATTCGCCACGCTATTGCTACTAATAATGTGCATGTGGCTGGCACTACTATTTCATTTACAATCAGCGCGGGAGTGTATACTAGCGTTGCTGAAGATATAAATAATCCTGAAATTTTTACCGAACGTGCCGACAAAGCACTGTATTTTGCCAAGCAGCATGGTCGTAACCAAGTGATTAATTTTCCAATCCCACAATCCCAAAGTAGGAGCGTATAAATATGGCCCAATCTGGTCTAGATCTTTTCCCATATACTCGCATGCGCAGAATGCGCCGCGATGATTTTTCACGCCGTCTTATGGCTGAAAACCAGCTTAGCGTTAATGATCTTATTTATCCGGTATTTGTACTCGAAGGTAAAAACCGTCGTGAAGCAATTGAATCAATGCCCGGTATCGAGCGCTTATCAATTGACTTACTGCTTATAGAAGCCAAAGAACTGGTTGAGCTCGGTGTGCCCGCCATTGCTATTTTCCCGGTAACACCGGCCGACAAAAAGTCATTACATGCTGAAGAAGCGTATAGCGATGATGGTTTAGCACAACGTACAGTACGTGCATTAAAAGAAGCATTCCCTGAGTTAGGTGTAATTACTGATGCCGCGCTAGACCCGTTTACCACCCACGGACAAGACGGCATTATTGATGAAAGTGGCTATGTAATTAACGACATCACAACTGACATACTAGTTAAGCAAGCACTGTCGCACGCCCGAGCAGGTGCTGACGTTATTGCCCCTTCGGACATGATGGATGGCAGAATTGCCGCTATTCGCGAGGCACTTGAAGCCGATGGCTACATTCACACTCGCATTATGGCTTACTCAGCTAAATACGCCTCAAGCTATTATGGCCCATTTAGAGACGCGGTAGGCTCTGCCGGTAACTTAAAGGGTGCAGATAAAAAAACCTATCAAATGGATCCAGCTAATTCTGACGAAGCCATTCGCGAGGTCGCGCTTGATTTGCAAGAAGGCGCCGACATGGTAATGGTTAAACCTGGCATGCCATATTTGGATGTTGTACGCCGAGTTAAAGATGAGTTTGGCGTGCCAACCTTCGCTTATCAAGTAAGTGGGGAATACGCCATGCACAAAGCTGCAATTGATAACGGCTGGTTAGCTGAAGAGGCCACTATTATGGAGTCGCTACTGGCATTTAAACGTGCTGGCGCCGACGGTATTCTTACCTATTTTGCTAAGCAAGCTGCACAATACTTAGCTAAAAAGTAAGCCTTACAAGGCGGGCAACAAGCCCGCCTTACTTTATTTTTAATTACAAACTTAAATAGTGCTACATCATTTTTACGCTGCTATAACTCAACAAAAACTGCTACCTATATAACCAGTATTAGCCCTCCTCTTTGCTTTATTTAATTGGGATTAATTTTGTACCAATTAAAACCTAATATATACAAATGTAATTCAGACAAGCTTCAGTAAACTTTGTGTACTATCCGTACTAAATCTACTCACTCTCGTATTTAGCCTGTAAACAACAAAGCATACTTGAGCCTTTTTATACGTTTATTATTAAAAGTACCAATGAAACAAATTAATAAATCGATATTAATCTTAACTGTAAAAATAAGTCATGTTTTTATAAAGGAACGAAAATGAAAGCACCAATTCACCTAATATCAACATGGAAAAAAGCCTCAGTACCATTACTTAGCTTGTTTCTTGTTTTTTCAGCTCAGCAAGCATTTTCCGCTACGCTTGACGTTGCCATCCCGCAAGACAGTTTATTTGATGTGATCAGCGCCCGCGCTCAAAAATTAGCGAGTGAGGAGTATATTGCCCCTAAAAACATCGAGCTAGATGCGCTAAATAATATTGAATATCAAGATTATCGCTCTATTCGTTTTAAACAAGACAAGTCAATGTGGAAAGATGAAGGTCTTTACGAGCTACAGTTGTTTCACCCCGGCTTTTTATATAAAACACCAGTAACAATTAATACAGTTGATAGCGATTCTAAACTTAGCCGTTTGCCGTTTAGTACTGACTTTTATCAGTACGATGGTACTGCAGCACCTTTAAAAGATGAAATAGCCAAGAGTATTGCCAATAAACAATTAGGCCATGCTGGATTTAGGCTGCATTACCCAATTAATACCACTGAGTACAAAGATGAAGTAATGGTGTTTCAAGGTGCTTCTTATTTTAGAGTTGTTGGGCCTAATCAAGTGTATGGCCTATCGGCGCGAGGGTTAGCAATTGATACTGCTGAAGCGTCTGGTGAGGAGTTTCCTGTGTTTAAAGAGTTTTGGCTAGTAAAACCACAGCCAGAACAAACTAACATTATCATTTTTGCACTGCTTGATAGCCCATCGGTTGCCGGCGCTTATAAGTTTAGTATTGACCCTACCACCAACACCAGCGTTAAAGTAGATATGCAAATTTTTGCCCGTAAAGACGTGAAAAAATTAGGCGTAGCACCACTAACAAGCATGTTTTATCACGGCGAAAACAGCACTAAGTTTTTTGACGATTACCGCCCAGAAGTGCATGACTCAGACGGACTGTTAACCCAATCTCAGGATAACAACTGGATTTGGCGTCCGCTTAATAATCCGTCGCAACTTAGCGTAACCTCTTTTTCATACGAGAACCCTAAGGGATTTGGCTTAGCGCAACGTGATCGTGAATTTAATAATTACTTTGATATTGAAGCGCATTATCACAACCGCCCTAGCCTGTGGATAGAGCCTGAAGGTGACTGGGGAAATGGTCGAGTAGAGCTGGTAGAAATACCGACAGATACAGAAACAAACGACAACATAGTGAGCTACTGGGTACCTGAAAAACCATTTAAAGCAGGCGATTCGTTAAAGCTAAGCTATAAAATGACCACCTTTAATGCTTACTTAACTCAGCATGATAAGGCACGCGCAGTTCGCACTCGCATTGGTAGCGCGGCATTACCGGGTGAAGATAATCCGCCACCTAAAAGCCATCGCCAATTTACGGTTGATTTTGCTGGGCCTGATATAAATAAGCTTTCAGAAAAGTTAAATTTAAATGCCGACATCCAATTAACAACGGGTGAGGTTAGAGATGTAACTGTGCAAAAATTACCTGATTCATTAGGCTGGCGAGTTGCTTTTAAAATAGCTCCACAAAATGGCAAACCTGTAGACATGCGCTTATCGTTAAAGCTGCATGATAAAGAAATTAGCGAGGTATGGAGTTATGTTTGGTATCCAAATGACATCAAGTAAACAAACCACCAAAATATCTATGCCCTTTAAGGCACTTCGTATTTGGTTATTTGCCATTGCCGCAATTGGTATATCTGCGTATGGCATCTCTATTATGTTTGAAATTTTAAACTCAAATGGTATGACACCACTTGAATATGCTTTGCTGGCATTATTTTCAATTACCTTTGCATGGATTGTTACCGCATTTTGTAGTGGTACTATAGGGTTTGTACTGCAGTTACTGCGTATTGATCCGCTTACCCTTAGGCGCATAAAACCTATAAAGCTTGATAGTCAGGCATTTTCTCAGCAAAAAACTGCCATAGTAATGCCTATTTATAACGAAGATACACACCGTGTTATTGCAGGCTTTGAAGTGAGCTTACAGTCATTAAAAGAGACTGGGGAATTAGCCAACTTTGATTTTTATTTACTCAGTGATACACAAGATCCAACAATAGCTAAAAATGAACTAAGTGCTTGGCATGCTTTGTGTGAGCGCCTAGGCGAGACATCAAAGCAGTTGTTTTATCGTCGCCGCGAAGATAATAAACACCGTAAAGTAGGTAATTTAACCGACTTTTGTGAGCGCTGGGGAAGCCAGTACGATCATATGATTGTCCTTGATGCCGACAGCGTTATGACAGGTAAATGCATGCTAGAGCTAACGGCAAGCATGATTAACAACCCGCAAGTAGGACTTATTCAAACCATTCCTATTCCGGTACGCCAAGATACCTTTTTTGGTCGTTTTTTACAGTTTGCTTCGGTACTTTATAGCCCTATGCTGGCAACAGGATCGGCATTTTGGCAAACCGATAAAGCAAACTACTGGGGCCATAATGCCATAATTAGAGTAAGCGCATTTATTGACTGCTGTGGTTTACCCACACTTAAAGGCAATGCTCCTTTTGGTGGTGAAATACTCAGCCATGACTTTGTAGAAGCATCATTACTACACAGTGCAAATTGGGAAGTATTACTACTTGCAGATATTGAAGGCAGCTATGAAGAAGTCCCAAGTAATATTTTAGATTATGCCGTGCGCGACAGACGTTGGGTACAGGGTAATATTCAACACATTGGATTACTCCCGTCACCAAAGTTAAAGCTGATGAGCAAATTTCACTTTTTACTTGGCGCTACCGCTTATATTTCGTCATTAATATGGTTACTTATGCTCGCGTTAAGTACGGTTGATGCCGTAACACGTGCTTTAAATAGCGACGTTTATTTTAACCGCGCTTATCAATTGTTCCCTACTTGGCAAATAGCTAAAACCGATTTAATTGATGCTCTGCTCTATCTTACTATTGTTATTTTATTGCTACCAAAACTAATGGGTATAATCGTAACCTTGGTGCACAGAAAAAACCGCTTCGGTGGTGCTATTAAGCTTACGTTAGGCGCAATTATAGAAACAGTTTTTGCTATTGTCATGGCTCCATTAATGATGGTGTTTCATGCTTATTTTGTTGTTTGTGTGTTTTTAGGCAAAAAAGTTAAGTGGGATGCTCAACCACGAGAAGGCCGTATGGTGCCATGGAAAGAAGCGTTTAGTTATACGTTATTTTCTACTTTGGTCGCTATTGCTTGGGGTAGCACAGCGTATTACTTCACGCCGGTATTTTTTTTGTGGCTATCACCTATATTACTAGGTTTAGTACTAGCTGCACCTATAGTGCGTTATTCAAGCAGTATAAAACTGGGGGTTAAACTCAGAAAGCTAGGTATATTTATCTGCCCTAGTGAAGTAGATAACGATACCATGCTAGAGGCACTTAAAGTGCACCTTAAAGAGATTTCGGTACCCACCGCAGGGCAATACCCTTTAACTATACCCGCATTGCCAAAAGAGCACTTGGTTACCATGCCAATACAAAGCTTTAATAAGTCACGCTCGCCAAAGATGAAAGCGCTAAAAGAAAAGCTAATTAAAAAGCTTAGCTAGCGCCACACTTTAAAATAAAAAAGGAGCTACAAATAGCTCCTTTTTTATTATCGGCAATTAGCTGTTTACACCTTTTTTATTAATTGTATTAAATTAGTAGCGTTTATAGGCAAAGGTATACCACTCAACAATAATATCATGGTGTATAGCGCATCATCGTAATACTCCTCACACTTGCATACGCACAGCTAAGTTAACAACTCATTTAGCTCACTGTAGCCGTTATATTTAACGCCAAATTAGCGCATGCTGGGCATTTATGCGCCGTTATTACCTAACCTTAAAAGGAAACGCAATGCTGTAAATTTAACCTCGAAAGATAAGCACACCCTAATATATCAATTTTATTATGGGCAATAAAAAACCCGCAACATGTGCGGGTTTTTAAAGAGTTAAGGTGCTAATTACTTAGCAGCTTTTTTCTCTTTTTCTGCAGCGATTACAGCTTCAGCAACGTTATTAGGACATGGTGCGTAATGTGAGAACTCCATAGAGAACTGACCACGACCTGATGTCATTGTACGTAATGAACCGATGTAACCGAACATTTCTGATAACGGTACGTCTACTTTAATGCGAACGCCAGTTAAACCAGGCTCTTGGTCTTTCATCATACCACGACGACGGTTAAGGTCACCGATTACGTCACCTACATGATCTTCCGGCGTGAACACGTCAACTTTCATGATTGGCTCAAGAAGTTGTGCACCCGCTTTAGGGATAGATTGACGGAAAGCACCTTTAGCAGCGATTTCGAACGCGATTGCTGATGAATCCACTGCGTGGAAGCCACCATCAAAAAGCTCAACTTCAACGTCAAGTACTGGGAAGCCAGCTAGAACACCAGTGCCCATCATTGACTTAAAGCCTTTCTCAACTGCAGGCCAGAATTCTTTAGGTACGTTACCACCAACAACAGATGATTTAAACGTGAAACCAGAAGCAACTTCGCCTGGCTTAATACGGTAATCAATTTTACCGAACTGACCAGAACCACCAGACTGTTTCTTATGCGTGTAGCTATCTTCAATTTCTTTAGTGATAGTTTCACGGTAAGCAACCTGTGGTTGACCAACAATAAGGTCTACACCGTAAGTACGCTTAAGGATATCTACTTTGATATCTAAGTGAAGCTCGCCCATTCCTTTAAGAATAGTTTCGCCTGAATCTTCATCAGTCTCAACTTGGAAAGATGGATCTTCTGCAACCATTTTACCGATAGCAACACCCATTTTCTCATTACCGCCTTTATCTTTAGGCTGTACAGCAATCGAGATTACTGGAGTTGGGAATACCATTGGCTCAAGTGTTACTGGGTGCTTAGGATCACATAATGTGTGACCAGTTTGCACGTTTTTCATGCCTACGATAGCAATGATGTCACCAGCTTGTGCGCTAGCTAATTCATTACGGTCATCTGCTTGCATCTCAACCATACGGCCAACACGCTCAGTTTTACCAGTAAACGCATTAAGGATAGTGTCACCCTTGTTTAGTTTACCTGAGTAAATACGTACGAATGTTAACGCACCAAAACGGTCATCCATTATTTTGAATGCTAACGCTTTAAATGGTAGGTCTGTAGATACGATAGCGAATTCGCCGTTTTCATTACCTTCTTCATCCATAAGAGGTTGAGGATCAACTTCTGTAGGAGATGGTAAGTAATCAACAACTGCGTCAAGAATAAGCTGCATACCTTTGTTTTTGTATGCTGAGCCACAGTATGTTGGGAAGAAAGCAAGGTCACGAGTACCTTTACGAATACAACGCTTCACATCTTCAATTGAAGGGATTACACCTTCCATGTACGTTTCTAGTAGCTCATCGTCTTGCTCAACAGCAGTTTCGATAAGTAACTCATGGTATTCCTCAACTTGGTCAACCATGTCTGCAGGAACGTCTTCAATAGTGTAGTTCTCTGGAAGACCAGTCGCATCCCAAACATATGCTTGCTTGGTTAGAACGTCAACAACACCAACAAACTCATCTTCTCTACCGATTGGTAAAGTCATGATTAATGGAGTTGCACCAAGTACTTTTTGTACTTGATTAGTTACACGGAAGAAATCAGCACCCATACGGTCTAATTTGTTTACGAAAATAACACGTGCTACACCTGACTCATTCGCATAACGCCAGTTAGTTTCTGATTGTGGTTCAACACCACCAGAGCCACAGAATACACCGATGCCGCCATCTAATACTTTAAGTGAACGGTAAACTTCAACAGTGAAGTCAACGTGTCCAGGAGTATCGATAACGTTAAAACGGTGATCTTTCCAGAAACAGCTTACAGCCGCAGACTGAATAGTAATACCGCGCTCAGACTCTTGATCCATGAAATCTGTAACTGATGTGCCATCGTGCGTGTCACCACTTTTGTGGATTTGACCAGTAAGCTTTAGTATACGCTCAGTGGTGGTAGTTTTACCCGCATCAACGTGCGCGAAAATACCAATGTTTCTGTACTTCGATAAATCTGCCATTAGTTTACTCTTAATAAAGTCGAAAAATTATTCGGCCAGAGTATAACATCACTTAAAGCGAACATCACCATAGAAGTCGCTTAAAATGCAGCCAATTATATAAAAAAAATGATCCATCCTTTGAAATAGCTATTTTTTGTAGTGCGAGCGAGCGATCTATTTACCTAATGAGGCCTTACCTTACTCTGTACTCTTTATTTTATTGGCATATTTTATAGCAACGCTCTGGACGACCAATACTACCATAGCTTTGATCAGCTCTAACCTGCTCTGCTTCAAGCATGTATTCTAGATATCGGCGAGCAGTCGATCGGCTTACACCCACTAAATCACCCATTTGCTGAGCTGTAAATGCTGTTTCTTTATGTTCATTAAATGCAGTTATTATTTTTTTTAAGGTAAGCGAGTCGACTCCTTTGGGTAAGCGTGTTGTGGTACTAACACGCTCTTTTGAACCAAATAGGGTATCAACCATAGACTGCGTCACCTCAACAGCAGCCGAAAAGCATTGTTGCCGAGCTTCAAAACGTGCCAGAGCTTGATCTAACCTACTTAACATGAGTGGTTTTACTAAAAAGTCACTGGCGCCTAACTGCATTGCTTTTTCGAGTATTTCCACTTCTTTTGCCGCTGTGAGCAACATCACTTCGCTTTTTATGTTTAAGCGGCGCAAATCACTCAATAAGTCTAAGCCGTTACCGTCGGGCAAATGAATATCAAGTAACACTAAATCTGGATTAACTGCCTGCAACAAAGCCTTTGCCGTAGCTAAGTTACCGGCAATGCCCACTACCTGATACTGCCCTTGCCTGAGACTTTGCTTGGGTGTGTTGTTTCCTGCAACACCATTGGGTAGCAGTAAATATTGTGCTAATAACTGCGCAACCTCTACTTCATCTTCCACTATCACTACTGAGTACGTCATGTTTTATTACTCTTATTATTTGGGGATATAAACACTGAGGCGCGCACCCAGTAGATCTGATTCACCTATTTCTAAACTCCCACCGCACGAATCTAAATTAGTTTTAACTAAATACAAACCAATTCCATGTTCCGCCCCCGACTTAGAGCTGTATTGTGGGGTAAATATCACATTATGATCAGGTCCTAAACCAAAACCGCTATCTTCTACATCAAAAAGTAGCGTTTTGCTGGTTTCATCAACCGTTACCCGCACTTTAGCAGCACGAGTATCTGATGCTCGAATGGCCGCATCAATCGCGTTGTCGATTAGGTTACCTAAAATAGATACCACCCGCTCTAAAATATCTTTGCGAGTTATTTCACCAAGCAAGCTATCAGGGTTAAGCGTTAACACCACATTTAACTCTCTTGCTTTATGGTATTTACCAACTAACAAACCTGCAAGCACAGGATCTTGTATTCGCTCTAACAAGTTATGTATTTGCGCCTGCGATCCTTGGCTTTCTTGACCTATAATTTCAATCGCTTGCTCATTTTTGCCCATTTGCACTAACGCCCCAATTAAATTGAGCTTATTTGAATAGTCATGAGTTTGCACTCTTAACAGCTCCGCAAACGCTTGCACTTTAGTAAGTTGTTGGCTTAAATATTCGAGTTCATCAGAGGGGCGCATACTAAGTAAAATGCCATCGGCTTGGCCTTGTACCTGCAAAGCAAAGCGCGATAATATTATTCGTTTATCGGCGGCAAATAGTTCAAACCCTACTATTTCGCGTGACTGGTTACGCAGCAAAAATTCAGCATGCTCAGGAAGTAAATCAGCAAGCGTGAGGGGTTGGTGAGTATAAGCAAGAGGTTTATCTAAAATTTCGCAAGCACGTTGATTCAACTTACGTACATTCCCCTCGGGGTCGAGCGCAATTATACCGTTACGCACCGTATTTAAAATAGCATTTTGTTCTGAAAACAACCGCGCAATCTCATCTGGCTGTAAACCAAAAATAGCATTTCGCACCCGCTGACCAATATAAATAGCCACCACAATACTTAAGCCCACCACCACTAAGCCCCAAATTAAAATCTCAATACTGCGAGAACGTATAAGAGGGTCAATTGACTGCACTAAAAACCCGACCGATACCAAGCCTATTATTTGGTTATTATTCGAATAAACAGGCACCTTACCGCGAATTGACTCTCCTAAACTGCCACGGGCAAGCGAAATATAGCGCTCACCCTTTAATGCAGCTTGGCTATCGCCACCCACCATACGCTTGCCAATTTTCTTTTCATCAGGATGCACAATACGCAATGCATTTTCATCGCCAATAACAATAAAGTCGGCTCCAGTGAGTTGCCTTATTTCTTCTACTTCCTCGTTAATAGCCAATAAATCTTTTGGATTTTGCAGTGCTTTTATAACATCAACGCGTGAGGCTATACTGCTGGCAACGGCCAATGCTTTGTCGCCAATGTGACTATGTAAGCTTTGCGCCGTAAGCTGATACACCAACGCGCCAAACAACAATGCTTGTAATACACATAAACCGGTTACCCAAATAATTAGCCGAGTTTCTAGGCGTTTAGGTTTTTTAACCATATGTTGCAATGGGCTTAGCGGGTTGGTGTTTTTCATTTTATGACTCTGTTAAGCCTGCTCTTGAAGCGCAGCTTTATCTGCACGGCGCTGCATTAAGTAATCTTTTAACGGAAATAAAAGCACTAAAATTGAAATAACAAATATACTCAATGTAAGTGGGCGATCCCATAAAAAGCTCAATGAACCATCAGAAATCATCATAGAGCGACGGAAATTACGTTCTATCATATCACCCAAAATAAAACCGAGTAATAAAGGTGCCATAGGAAAAGCTAATAATCGTAATACCAACGCCACTAAGGCAAATCCCACCATCATAAATAAGTCAAAGGTATTAAAAGACACCAAATACACACCAATTAAGCTAAAGAACAAAATCATTACTGTGAGTACCGATTTGGGCATAGCTAATACTTTTGCAAAGTAAGGAATAAGCGGTAAGTTTAAAATAAGCAGCACTATATTACCAAAGTACATACTAACAATAACAGACCAAAAAACACTGGGGTTTTCTTGCATAAGCATTGGCCCTGGTTGTATACCATAGGCAATTAATGCCCCTAGCATAATAGCCGTAGTACCTGAGCCCGGAATACCTAGCGTTAACAAAGGTACAAATGAGCCAGTACATGCCGCATTATTAGCCGATTCGGGTGCAGCTAAACCACGTAATGAGCCTTTACCAAATTTTTCTTTTAAGCCTTTCGGTGCTAAGTTGCGCTCGGTTGCATAAGCCATAAAACTTGCAATAGTTGCGCCTGCGCCCGGTAACACACCGACAATAAAGCCCAAAATAGACGAGCGACCAATCACTGGCGCTATTTCTTTAATCTCGCTTTTAGTTAACTTAGTTGAACCTATTTGCGGCGTATCTGAATCGTTAATATTTTTGGCGTCTTTTTTCTCTGGTTTTACTACGTTAACTAACGCTTCTGCTAATGCAAAGGTTGCCATAGCCACTAATAAAAAGCTAATACCATCAAGTAAGTCCGCTTGGCCAAAAGTAAATCGGTCGGTGCCCGATGAAGGATCGATGCCAACAGTAGCAAGCATTAGCCCAAATACCGTCATCATCATCGCTTTTAAAAATTGTCCTTTATTAGAAAACGCTGCAATTGCGGTTAAGCCTAAAAACATCAGCACTACATAATCTGGTGATTGAAAACTCAGCGATACTTTAGCTAATAAAGGTGCGGCAACCATTAACAATATAGCGCCGATAGTGCCCCCTATAAAGGAGGAGTAGGCAGCAATTGCCAATGCTTTACCTGCATGGCCTTGTTTTGCCAGTGGGTAGCCATCAAAGGAGGATGCCACCGTACCCGCAACCCCTGGTGCGTTAATTAAAATAGATGAAGTAGAACCACCAAAAATGGCACCATAATAAACACCTGCCATTAAAATCATGCCTGAGTCGGCACCTATGCTATAAGTAATCGGGATCATTAATGCAATCGCAGTAATTGGCCCTAACCCCGGTAACATACCAATAAAAGTGCCCACTAGGCAGCCAGCAATCACATACATTAAATTATTAAAGTCGAGCACGGTCGACAAACCAAGCATAATTCCATCAAACATAATTTAACTCCACAAATCGCCCGGAACTAAGTAAATACCTAGCACTTGAGTCATTAAAAACCAAAACACCACAGCAACCGGAATCGATGCAAATAATAAAATACCTTTGCGCCTTTCACCCATTACAAAAAAGCCTGCTAACAAAAATGTACTGGTCGAAATTAAAAACCCAACCGGCTCTAACATGGCGCTATAAATCACCATTAGCACTAATAAGCTAATAGTACGCAGTACATGTGATTTTTCGAGGTTTTCATCGGTAGCTTCTTTTTCGCTTGGTTTAAGTAATGTTGTAGCAATAGCAAGTAAACACACCACAATACCAAACGCGGCATATACTTTAGGTAGAGTTGCAGAAGTCACCGTTTCGTATTCTTCAAACGGTAAAAGTGGAATTTGCCATGCAACAACGGCGTACAGGGTAAATAGCGCCAAGAATAAACTTGGCCCTAGTAATTCGCGATTCATCATTTTAAACCTCGATTATTGCAATGTACGGATAAAGCCAAGCTCTTCCATCACTACTTTAAGCTGCGCTTCTTGCGCTTCTAATGACTTAATAAACTGCTCTTTTTCTTGGAATAAATTTAACCAACCGTTACGTGCACGGACAACTTCCCACTCAGGAGTACTTTGTAATTTGCGCAGTTTTTTGGTGTACTCTGCCAATTTTTCAGCAGGTAAGTTCGGCGCTGCAAAAAAACCACGCCAGTTTACAAATTCCATATCGTAACCAAGAGATTTAAGGGTAGGTATTTCTGGGTAATCCGGTAACGGCCCACCTGAGGTAACCGCTAAAATGCGTGCTTGACCACCATTAGCTACTTCTAGTGCTTCACTTAAGCCGGTAGAAAGTAAGTTAACTTCGCCTGATAGTAATCCAGCTTTTGCTTTACCACCGGCGTCGTAAGGAATATAACGTAAACGTCGACCATCAATACCCGCCGCTTTAACTGCTTGCGCTGCAACTAAATGATCCATACTGCCACGCGCAGAACCGCCCGCTACCTTTACTGAGCTTGGATCTTCTTTGATTGATTTAACAACATCTTGCCACGTTTTAAATGGCGAATCGTTACGCACCACAAATGCGCCATAATCGGCAATCATGCTGGCAACAGGAGTTAAATCGCGGTAGCTATAAGGAATGCGACCAGTTAATGCACGCAATACGATAGGTGTTGAGTTAACCATTAAAATATCGCCCTTTTTAGTGCCCGACTCAATTAAGTAAGCAATAGCACGACCGCCGCCGCCACCCGACATATTTTGAAAAGACGCATTATCTTCAATACCTGACTTAACTAAACCTTCGCCTACACCACGTGCTGTTGTATCCCAACCGCCACCAGGGCCGCCAGGTACTAAAAAGTGAATGTCGGCCATTACAAATGGGCTGCTAAGTACCAGCGATGCTGCAAGTACTGTGGTTTTTAGTGATTTAAGTGACTTAAATAATTTCATTGTATGATTCCTTAAAATAAATACTGCATACGCGCACTAAAGCCCATACCAGAGTCTTCATCGCCTACCAAAGCTGTAGTACCAGGGCCTGTCACATCACTGTAAATAAGGTTGCCCATAAACTTAATATCGCTACTGATGTAATAAGATGTGCCTAATGTATAAGTAGTTGCTTGCGTCCCTTGTAAGCTGCTAGTTGCATCCATTTGTGAAACACGCGCAACTAACTCCCATGCATTTTTAATGTTTTTAGGTTGTACAAATAATGCTGAACTTGCTTTGTATTGGCGCTGCTCGCCACCTAAAAAGTAACTTGCCGATACATGAAAACCATCAAAGCGCTCGCCATCTAGCAAGTCTGCGCTATTAACTGCGTTTAACGAGCGGCTTGCATATTCAGCTTCAAGGGTTAAAGAATCTGCTTGGTAAGCAAATTCAAGTCCGCTTTGCGATAAGCTATCAAGTGCTGCGGTTACGCCACCAGCGGCATAATCAACAAGCCTAGTATTAGCTTCGCGAACTTCTCCACGAGCAAAACGCGCACCTAATTCATTGCCGCCCATATCACGATATGAATGCCACGCCCCTAAATGAATCACATCACCCGGTGCAGCACTTGACCACGTTACGCGCCCTGTTGCAGCCAAAGTTAGCCTGTCGTTTTCATCATTACCCGTTGCGCCAAAGGCATCATTTTTATAAACACCCACTGCGTAGCGAAATCCCGAATCTTTAAAGTATTGGTAAGCCGATGCACCCCAACGAAAAAATGGCGAGAAGGTATTTGCTAAACTACTACGCTCAATAGTGTTGATATGTTTTGAGCTGGTTAATGCATTAAGCGATATATCTTCGCGAATTTTACCTGCTTTAATTTTAAGCCCGTTATCAAACGCATAACGTACACGTGCCATAACAATTTCAGCTGTGCCTTCGCCAAATTCGAGTAATAACTTGTGATCCCAATTACCATGCTCGCTAGCAACGTAAGTACGAATACGTCGCGGAAAAAAATCACTGCCGCCAGAGCCGCCATTATCTGCATTGTAAGCGCCATCAAAATAGTTGTAGTCAAGCTGTACGCGTCCACCAAACTCTAAATTAAAACCACTCGATTTTTTTAATGCACTGACTTCTTTTTGTAATGCATCTAATTGCTGTTGTAATTTATCGGTATCGTTATCGGCTAAAACTGATGTGCTCGCTAATGCGGCAGCTACTGCCAAAGCGAGTTGTGTGTTACTTGCTTTCATTGTTGTCTCCACGCTGTGTTGGTGTATTTATTGTCAGGTAGATAAGCGACTACAAACTGCTATCTAAAGCGCAGCTTATTGTTAACGTGAAATTAACTAAATATTTAGACGGTAAGGTGCATTGATGATCTTTACGCGCTTTTTGTGCATAAAAACCATGCGCAAAAAGGACAAAACTAGCCGCGCATTACTCTTTGATTTATAGTGCCTTTATATTTAAAGTGGTTTTATAACGCGGATTCAAATTGGTAGCTTTTTAAGTTATAAAAAAACCCGCAACAATGCGGGCTTAATTAATAAGCTATTATTAAAATGTCATTTCGGGTGTGTTTTTAGGGATAATTAAACGCCCCTGTGTTTTCGCTTGAATTTCTTCTACGCTCACTCCGGGGGCGCGCTCTAATAAATGAAATGCACCATCTTTAATTTCCAGTAAGGCCAAGTCGGTAATTACTTTATTAATACACCCCACACCGGTGAGCGGTAAGCTGCACTCACTGAGTAATTTTGACTCACCATGCTTGTTAGCGTGGGTCATGGTACAAATAATGTTTTTTGCACCAGCTACTAAATCCATCGCACCGCCCATACCTTTTATTAACTTATTGGGGATCATCCAGCTAGCAATATTGCCGTTTTGGTCAACCTCAAAGGCACCCAATACGGTTAAGTCAACATGACCGCCGCGGATCATCGCAAAGCTTTCGGCTGAGTTAAAAATTGCTGCGCCAGTGGCGGCAGTAACGGTTTCTTTACCGGCGTTTATCATATCAGCATCGAGCGCATCGGCAGCAGGATACTGCCCCATACCCAGTAGGCCATTTTCTGATTGCAGCATTACTGCAATATTATCGGGGACATAGTTAGCTACTAAGGTAGGAATACCAATGCCTAAATTAACGTAATAGCCATCTTGTAATTCCATCGCGACTCGCTTGGCGATTTGTTCACGTGTTAATGCCATTAGCTTACTCCTTATTGCTTTGCTGCTTGGGTGGTCACTTTTTCTATGCGTTTTTCAAACACCCCTTTTATAACCCGATCGATATAAATACCGGGAGTGTGTATTTGGCTTGGCTCTAACTCCCCAGGCTCTACAATTTCTTCTACTTCGAGTACAGTTATTTTACCTGCGGTGGCGGCCATAGGATTAAAGTTCATCGCGGTATGGCGATAAATACAATTACCAAAGCGATCCGCTTTCCAGGCTTTTACAATGGCAAAGTCACCGGTAATACTGTGTTCTAACAAGTAGTCTCGACCATTAATATTGCGCGTTTCTTTGCCCTCAGCCACTGGCGTGCCTACTCCAGTGGCGGTATAAAAAGCAGGAATACCTGCACCACCAGCGCGCATTTTTTCAGCCAGTGTACCTTGTGGAGTAAGCTCTACATCTAGCTCACCACTAAGTAGTTGCTGCTCAAATAAGGCATTTTCGCCCACATACGAGGCCACCATTTTGCGTATTTGTTTATCCTCTAGTAACACGCCTAAACCAAAACCATCTACGCCACAGTTATTAGACACCACAGTTAAGTTACGAATACCTTGGCGTTTAATTTGGCCAATAAGTCCCTCCGGTATACCGCACAAGCCAAAACCACCGGCAATCACTGTCATGCCATCCTCAAGCCCTGCCATTGCTTCGCTGTAACTGCTTACTACTTTATCGAATCCTGCCATTGTTAGCTCCTATTGTGCGGTCCAGCCGCCATCTATTGCTATAGCTTGTGCGGTAATGTTTCGCGCCGCATCAGCCATTAAAAAGGTTACCGTATGGTGTATTTCATCTAAACCAATAAAGGCTTTTTTAGGCATGGGTGCTAGCATAATAGTATCGATAACTTGTTGCTCAGATAAACCATGCTCTTTGGCTTGTGCGGCAATTTGCTGCTCTACTAGCGGAGTTTTCACATACGCGGGGCACACGGTATTAATGGTTATATTGGCATCTCCTGTTTCAAGCGCTATGGTTTTACTAAAGCCAATTAAGCCATGTTTGGCGGCCACATAGGCCGACTTATATTTAGAGGCCACCATGGCATGAATAGAGCCAATATTAATAATTCGGCCAAAATTTTGTTCGCGCATTTTAGGCAATACCGCTTGGGTCATCATTGCGGGCCCAACGAGCATTACTTGCTGCAAAAATTGCCATTTATCAGCCGGAAATTCTTCAAGCTTTGCTACGTGCTGAATGCCGGCATTATTTATAAGTACATCAACAGCTTGCGGTAACTGCTTAAAAAAAACGGTAATTGCCTCGCTGTCGGCCACATTTAATGCATAACCTTGGGCTTTCCCGCCATTAGTAACAATATCTTCTGCCGCTTCTTTTGCGTGCGCTGCATTTAGGTCGGTTACTATAATATGATGACCCGCTGCGGCTAATTGCTGTGCTATATATAAGCCAATACCGCTGGCTGCACCGGTTATTAAAATTGTTTTGCTCATGCAGGCCTCCTAGTTGGCTAAAAACTCACTAATTTGCTGCGCTTTAGGCGTAATCGAAAATAGCCCATCTAAATGACCCCAGCCTCCCGCAATTTCAGAAATAGTAACCTCCTTACCTAGTTCATCCATTATTGAGTGCATTTTGCGGACATTTTCGGGACGTAGTAATAAATCGTTAGTGGCAGGTAGCAATAAGGTTTTTGCCTGCACCTTTTTTAGGGCATCAGTTAAATTGGCTGATCTACCTGCGGTAAATAACTGCGATGCTCGCACTAAGTACAACACATGGTTTGCATCTTGTAGCTTAGCTTTAGCTAATGCTCTAGCCTCTAAAACCTGGTTTACTTTTGGTAGAGTACGAATATCTTGCAGTGCGTCGTCATCTAGCACCTCAAAATTTGGGAAACTAGCGTTATAAATAAGCGGATGCATAGCATCTTGGGTAATGTTTAGTAGCGTAGCGGTAAGCCCTGCAAGCGGGCGCTCTTTATTATAGTAATTACCTTGCTGCCAGTTTTTATCTAAACGAATTGGCATAGCCCACTTTTCTAGTGCCGACACAGTCCATGCATCCATGGTTGCCGCACCAATTACATGTACTAAGCGCTCTACTTGCTCTGGATAACGTACCGCCCACTCCAGTGCCTGAAACGATCCCATTGAGGCACCTATTACGGCATGCAGTTTGTTAATACCTAAACTATCGAGTAAGCGTTTTTGCACTTCAACAAAATCAGTAATGGTCACTACCGGAAAATCAAGGCCATACGGTTTACCTGTTGCCGGATTAGTTGATGCAGGGCCAGTCGTAATTACATTAGGATCGTGCCAATTGGCATTAACTAAAGTGTCTGAGCTAATTACAAAGTATTTATTAGTGTCGATTGCTTTACCTGGACCAATTAACGCATCCCAATAACCCGCCAAGGCATCATCGGCTTTATATTTACCAGCTGCATGCGACGTGCCCGAAAAATAATGCGTAATTAGTACCACATTATCTTTAGCTTTATTTAAAGTACCGTAGCTCTCCCAGCCTACGTCTACTTGGCTAAGCGTAACTCCCGACACAGTAGTAAAATTTTTAGTGGTAAAATGTTGTTTTTCAACCAACATAGGCGCTGTTTTATCATTGCTATAAGCAACTGTGCTTACTATTAACAGCAGTACACTCATTATTAATTTAGTTTTCATTGTTATCCCTTAAAAGAAAATAAATAAGCCAATTGCTAATGCAACCCCAATTAGCGGTACTACGGTTGTTAACGCAGCCATAGACCAATAAGCACGCTGATGTGTTTCTTTACAAATAGCGCGGATCAAAGTAACTACATAACCATTGTGCGGCAAGGTATCTAGCGCACCTGAACTAATAGCTACCACGCGGTGTAGTTGCTCTGGGTTAACCCCCATATCTATATATCCTGGAGCAACCAGTGGTAATGCAATAACTTGCCCTCCTGAGGCAGAACCCGTTAGCCCCGCTATTACACTTACCGCTACGGCCGCGCCTACTAGCTCATTACCTGGCATATGGGTCATTACTTCAACCGCGGCAGTAAATGCTGGTGACACTTTGGCAACTGCACCAAACCCAACCACCGCGGCTGTATTTCCTATTGCCACTAATGCCCCGGTTGTTCCTACATTTACAGCGCCAGCCAGATCATGAAAGTACTTAAAGTTAATTACCATAATACTCAGCACGCCACCTAGTAGGGCAATAATAAGCGCGGTTTGTTGTAATGTATCATGTAAAGTGAATGACAATAGCAGCACCACTAATAGCGGAATAAGCCCAGTAATAGGGTGTGGCCTTTTACGATCAACCACGCTTGGATCGTCATCGCGCTCTTCAAAATGCTCACCATTGGCAAGCGCTTTTTTTATCATTTTATTGAGCCAATAATAGCCAAATGTCGCCATAAAAATAGCCACCACTAGGCTTACTTCCCATGCGGCATAGGGGGAGGTGCCTAAATATTTTATTGGGATCCAATTTTGAATTTCGGGCGATCCTGCCGAGGTCATAGTAAAAGTAACCGAACCAAAAGCCAGCGTGGCCGGAATAAAGCGCCGTGGCAGGTTTGCGTCTTTAAATAAGCTAAGCGCCATCGGGTACACCGAAAAAGCCACCACAAATAAACTAACACCACCATAGGTTAATACCGCACACGCTATCACTATTGCTAAAACAGCATGTTTCATACCTAATTTGCCAACTATATAACTGGCCACACTATCGGCAGCGCCGGTGTCTTCCATAAACTTACCAAATAGTGATCCCAGCAAGAACATAAAAAACCATGCACTTAAAAAACTAGCAAAACCATCCATATAAGCATTTATAAAATTAATATCGGCCGTGACAGGAAAAATTGCCATGTCGCTACTCAGTGCTACAAGTAACGCGCATAGCGGTGCGGCTATAAATAAATTTACCCCGCGCAAAGTTAAAATAATCAGCAGTATTAAACCACCTACTAGCCCTATCATGCTCAGCATAAGCTTTCCTAAAGTTATTGTTATTACAAAGATGAGGTGACATCGCAGTAATGTTAATTATATTGTTGCTTATTTGTAATTAAATACATAGCACTATGGTACTACATAGTTATATTTAGGCTTGCAGGCATTGTTATATATGGGTTTAACCTAGGTATAGCACTATGGTACTAATTCATTTTTTGTAACAATCTTCTAAAGTAGTTAACAGGTGACATGAGCAATGAGTAAAGGTCTGCAGCAATCTTAGTCGTTAGCGATGGCGAGGCTTAAACAACGGCACTTAGGTATAGGCAAATAAATAGCTGGTATTTATTCCGTTGGCATTAATCACAACAATAAAAGGTAATCAACATGATAAAGCTCAATAAAAAAGTCGCACCCGTTACACTCGCTGTGTCATTGGCGCTGATCGGTGCAAATAGTTATGCAGCAGAACAACAAACTAACCAAGTTAACAAAGGCGAGCTAGAGCGCATTGAAGTAACGGCGCGTAAAACGGTAGAAAACTTACAAGAAGTACCGGTAGCAGTAACCTCTATTGGCGCACAAGAGCTGGCTGAAAACGGTATTAGTGTAATGACCGAAGTACAACAATTTTCGCCTAACACTACACTGCAATCTAGCCGTGGTACTAACTCAACTATTACTGCATTTATTAGGGGTGTAGGCCAACAAGATCCGCTATGGGGATACGAAGCCGGTGTAGGTATTTATATAGATGACGTATACATAGCGCGTCCACAAGGCGCGGTACTTGACCTGCTCGACGTGCAACAAATTGAAGTACTACGCGGCCCGCAAGGCACGCTATATGGTAAAAACACTATTGGCGGCGCAATTAAATACGTCACCAAAGAAATGGATGGCGATGCAACCCTTAACATTAAAGGCACGGTAGGTAGTTATGGTCAAAAAGATCTAAAAGTTACCGGGCAACTACCGCTTATTGATGAAAAGCTCTATGTTGGCTTTGGTTTTGCTACTTTAAACCGCGATGGTTTTGGTGAGTTTTTAACCTCAGATTTAACCAATCAAGATCGTGAAAACTACAACAAAGACGTAACCGCAGCCCGCGTTACCCTAGAATACACGCCAACAGATGACTTGTTTTTTAAACTTGCTTGGGATAAAACCAAAGACACCTCAAACTCAAAAGGCGGCTATCGTTTACTACCTAGTATACTCACTGACGCTCCAGTACCCGACAGCGTATACGACTCTTACACCAGCTTACCTACCTGGAACGAAGTAGAGCTTGAAGGTTATAGTTTTACCGCACGTTGGGATATGAGTGACAGCACAAGCATTAAATATGTTGGCGCCAGCCGAGATGGTTACTCGCCAACCAATATCGACTTTGATAACACCTCAAAGCGTATTTTTGATGTACCCGCTATATATGAAGATGAGCAAACCACTCACGAAATACAACTAAATCATCAAGGCGATAACTATAAATTAGTGTCGGGCTTGTATTACTACGATGGCGAGTCGTGTGGCCAGTTTGAAGCCATACTCGAAGAATTTGGTAAATCTTTAAACTTACCAGGTTTAACTCGTGAAGTAAGTGGTTGTAGTAACTCAACAAGTAAAGCCGCTTATATTCAAGGCTCTTACGACTTTGATAACAAATGGTCAATGACCCTAGGCGCGCGTTATACCAAAGACAGCAAAGAAGCGATTGTAAATAATGGCCTCATATTCGACACTGTTTACCCTGAGTCGGGCTGGATCCCAGGTTATGTTCGCCCAGAAGGACAACTAGTACCTACCGTACTAGATGATAGCGAAGATTGGTCGCGCTTTACCCCAAGAGCGGGCGTTGAGTACCAATACAGTAACGATATTATGTTTTTTGCCAGTTACGCCCAAGGCTTTAAGTCGGGTACATTTAACCCAAGAGCCACCACGCCTGAACCAGCAGCAAAGCCAGAAGTTGTTGATTCATTTGAATTTGGTATGAAAAGCGAATGGAATAATAACTTACGCGCAAACATAACCTTGTTTACCCTTGATCATAAAGACCGCCAGTATATTTCGGTACTCCCAGGCGACAGCGGATCTGACCTAAACCAACGTTTAGGTAATATTGGTGAATCAACATCAGATGGCGTAGAAATAGAGCTTAACTATGTTGCTACTGAGTCACTAAGCTTTAATGCCTCAATTGGTTATATAGACAGTAGCTTTGATAACGTAATTGATTTTGACCCAAATACCGGCGCAGCCTTTGATAAATCTGATCGCTTTAGCGTATCAAACACGCCAGACTTAACCTTTAACTTAGGCGCTACGTACCGCATGTACACAGATATGGGCGACTTTGTAGTTAATGGTAATTACTACCACCGTGGTGATTACGCCTTATTTGAAGAAGACAGCCTACTAACTCAAGACGCGTACGGACTGCTTAATCTAGGCGTTACTTGGTACAGCGCCGACGGCCATTGGACCGCTGGTGTATATGGTAAAAACCTCACCAATGAAGAATACATGATTGGCGGTTACCAGTTTGTAGCACCCGATCCGAGTGATCCAACGAATGTAAGCAAATACCAGCCTGGTTTAGGTGGTGATAATACCTTAATTGGCTACTTTGGCGACCCACGTACTGTGTCGTTAACTGTTGGCTACCGCTTCTAGTCTTTATTATGTGAAAGGTTTGTCTGTGTTATCCCCAACAGACAAACCTTGTTTCACTGTGCAAAATCACTTATAACTAAATGTATTGGAGAATATTTGGAATGTCTTTTGCTGTGAATACCATAATTGCCGACGACCACCCGTTGTTTAGAAGTGCATTACGCCAAGCAGCCGCAACCTGCGTTCCTGAAGAACATATACAAGAAACCAGCGACATAGACGGACTGTTTGCCTTACTCAAAATACACCCAGAAATAGAACTTATATTTTTAGATTTAACCATTCCCGGTGCTAATGGCCTACAAGCGCTATCGCAACTACGTAATCATTACCCCGACATTTTAGTAATTATGGTTTCTGCCAACGAAACTCCCAGCATTATAAAACAAGCTATGAGCTTAGGTGCCGCAGGTTATATTCCTAAATCATCATCGCTCGATATAATAGGCGAAGCTATTGGCCATGTACTCAATGGCGACACTTGGCTGCCCGCAGATATTGATTTAACCGACGTAGTTGTTAATGACGAGCAAAGCAGCTTTGCCCTAAATCTCGAAAAGCTTACCCCGCAACAATACCGCGTACTTGCCATGATTGCCGACGGTTTACTGAATAAGCAAATAGCTTTTGAAATGTCGATTCAAGAAACCACTATTAAGCAGCATGTTTCTGCTATTTTACGCAAACTCAACGTTTATAACCGCACCCAAGCTGGCATTTTATTTAACCAGCTATCGCAAGTCGGTAAGTTAGAAGTAAACTAGCCCACAAACACTACACGTTAACTTACTTGGTTAGTCGCTTAATCATACGCTTTAATGCCGGTGCTTTTAGCGGTTTATACAATAGCGGATAACCTGCATCAAGCACTTGCTCACGTATGCTTTCATCATGATTTGCTGTATTTACAATTACCGGCAAGTTAGTAAGCAGCGCCTTATTAAGCACCTCAAGCCCGGTTACACCATCATCGAGCTGATAATCAATAATAAGTAGTTGTGGTAATGCAGCGCTTGCTTTTAATTGCTCAAGCTCAGCTAAATTAGTTGCCGTGGCTATTTCGCAGCCCCAGTTTTGCAGTAGTTGCTTAAGTGCATCAAGCACATTTTTATCGTTATCAAGCAGCCAAATACGCAAGCGACCTAGTTCGGTATCGGGGTTAAGCATTACCCGCTGAGTAGGTTGTACCGCTTTACTTACTGTGCATGCCATGGTGAGCGTAAATTGCGTTCCTTTACCTAGCTCAGAACCCATAACCAAAGGTATTTGCAGTAAGTCGCAAATACGCTTAGTGATCGACAATCCTAACCCTAGGCCTTCGGCATTGGGCTTTTCGCCCAGCTGCTTAAACTCTTGATAAATACTTTGCTGATCGCTTGCGGCAATCCCCACACCGGTATCTTCAATAACAAACGACACATGGCTGTCATCTTCAAGCAACACTTTTAAGCGTACCTCGCCGCGCTCGGTATAGCGTATGGCATTACTAAGTAAATTACGTAATACCCGCCGCAACAGTGCTTTATCTGTATGTATGCGTACATCGCATTGCTTTACAATAAATTTAAGGCCTTTTTCTGCTGCTAATGCCGAATAATCGTTGCGTAGCGGCTCAATTAAACTACTAACATCAAACTCGCTGGCCTGCACTTTAAATGAGCCAGAATCTAACTTGGTTAATTCTAAAATACTGCTAAGCAGTTCTTCTGCACTGCCTAATGAGTTTTTAATATTGAGTGCTAGCGCTTTTAGCTCAGAGCTTTGTGCTTTTTCGTTCATTAAAGAACAAAACAAGCTGGCGGCATTAAATGGTTGCAATAAGTCATGGCTGGCCGCCGCAAAAAAGCGGGTTTTGCTCACAGTAGCTTGCTCGGCTACTTGTTTTGCCTGCGATAACTCTTGGTTAGCTTGCGTTAATGCTGCGGTACGAGTTGCTACTTTTTCCTCTAGGCTTACATTGGCTAGCGTTAGTGCTTTTTGTTGTTTTACAAACTCGGTAATATCGGTATAAGTAGTTACAAAGCCACCACCGGGCAGTGGGTTGCCTTGCATTTCGAACACTCGGCCATCGCTGTGCGAACGCTGAAACTTATAAGCACTGCCTTGCTTTAAATACGCTAAGCGCTTATCTATTTCAATGGCAATATTACCGCTATTAAATAACCCTCGCAGCGCATTAAAGCGAATAATATCGGCTACTGGGCGGCCAATATATAAAGCATCGTCTGGGTAAGTAAACATACGTTTATAGCCTTTATTCCACGCCACTAAACGCAATTCACTATCTACCACACTTATACCTTGTTGAATGTTTTCAATTGTAGATTGTAAAAGATCGCGGTTAAATTTAAGTACTTGGCTGGCCTCATCTACAAATTCGGCCACTTGCTCTAATGGTTGGCGTTGCTCATTTTTAGCTACGTCTAAAATAAGCCGTGCCGATGCACCGCCTATTACTGCCGACATTTCACGCTCTACCAATAACTCTAACTCGGCTTTAGCCGGGCTTTTCCATTGGCTTTTATCATCTGGAAAATAATGATTAACTAACGATTGGCTGGCCTCTTTTTCAGCAAAACGCTGCAATAAAGCCCCCAGGTCATGATAACTCAACGGATGCAATGTAGTGTCTAGGCGCGAATCATGGGGTTGTGCAATAAATTTATTACTTTGTAATCGCTCAGCAAGAGTGGCTTGGCTAAAAAAGGGCATTAATAAATACACTAAGCAATTTGCACCTAAAGATAGCAATAACGCTTGGCTAATACTCTCCAAACCAAGCGACAATAAATCGGTAGGCGCCAGCCAAGCTATTTGCCATGGCCCTTCTGTTAGCCAACTACTTTGGCTCCCCAGGCCACTGGCCAAGTTTGGTAATAGTAAGGTATAACCCCAAATAACAAAGCCGGTTAAAATACCCAGTTGCGCGCCTCTGCAAGAGGCATGTCGCCACCACAAACCAATTATCATGGCAGGTGCAAACTGCGCCACTAAAGTAAACGACATTAAGCCCACTGTGGCTAAAGTGCTGGTTTCTCCAAGTACTCGGTGAGTAAAGTAACTAAGTAGTAAAATGAGTACAATAACAATTTTGCGCGCATGTAATAAGTTGTTTTTATCTAACCCACGGCTACTTGAGGTAAGCTGCGAGCGACGTAAAATAAACTGATTAATAAAATCATTAGTGATCATTACCGATAATACAATCGACGATACAATCACCATGCTGGTTGCTGCCGAAAACCCACCTAAAAATGCCAATAACGTTACCAGGGTATTGTTTGCCGCCATAGGCAATGCTAATACAAAAGAATCGTGGCCAATATCATTGCCATTAAAGTAAACCAAGCCGGCGTAAGCTATAGGTAAAATAAATAAATTAATTAGTAGCAAATAAAGTGGAAATATCCACCGCGCTTTGGCCAGTTCATTGTCGTTATTGTTTTCAATAAAGCTCATATGAAACTGACGCGGCAAACATAACGTAGCTAAAAGCCCTAGTAAGGTGTGCGCAACATATACATAAACAGGGCTTTGCGTAGCGGTAACTTGGGTGGGTAGTTTAAGCTCATAGGCTTTTTCGTATAAGGCGACTGGGTTATCAAATAGTGCAAAGCAAACATATAAACCCACTGTAATAAATGCCAGTAACTTTACCACCGACTCAAACGCAATACTGGCGATAAGCCCTGGGTTATGCTCGCTTGGGCGTAACCGCCTAGCACCAAATAAAATAGCAAATAAAGCTAAAAGCAAGGTGATATAAAAAGTACTGTCGGCCCACACTGCATTACTTTGCGTGGGTGCTCGGTCGGTAAGCAAGTTAATACTTTGCGCCGTAGCACTAAGCTGCAAAGAAATATACGGCACAATTGCAATCACCGAAATAAGCGACACCAAACCCGACAAACTCGATGATTGTCCATACCGAGTGGCTATAAAGTCGGCCATTGAGGTAAGTTTTTGTTGCCGACAAATATGCGCAATGCGGCAATATAGCTGCCAACCAAAAATAAATAATATAATAGTGCCCGCATAAGTAGGGGCGAGCCACCAGCCATTACTTGCAGCCTGTGCGGTAGTGCCAAAAAAAGCCCACGAGGTACAATAAACCCCTAACGACAAACCATAAGTTAAGCCTTTAAAAGGTAAAACCTTACGCTTATCGGCCCACCCTGCAACAGCAAACAATATGCCTAAATACACCACGGCAATTAAGCTAATCGACCAAATAGAAAACATAGTTTTATTCTTTTAATTATTTTTATAATTATTTAACTAGCATATGTGTTTTTGCAGAAAAAAGCAGCACCCACTTTAGTGCTAACAATTCAAAACATACTCGATAAAAATAAATAAGAACTATTTGCATTTGAGTGTTGACACACACCTAAATCTAATTGATAATCACTATCAACAAGAAGGAAGTACATCCTAACTTGTTACGAAATAAACTGATTTGTTTCTCGACCCTGGAACAACGTGTAGCGCACGTTAACTGCTATGGTTACTTGTAAATTCAACACAACGCCCCTTGATGTTGATAACGAGTAACCGCCCTACTATTTTACTTGCTACATTGCTCATATCGGTGACGGTAGATATGAAACTAAAAAAGCCCTTACGGGCTTTTTTTATGTCTGTAATTTAGCTATTAAATTACTTTCAGTTATCTAAATTCAGGTTAATTATTAACGACGATTTTTACGCGCTCGCGCTCGGCGTTGTAACTTTTCGTCTTCTTTGGCTTGCTTTTTAGCCGCCGCAGCCGCACGTAAACCAGCAACCATTATCTCTTCCTCCTCACGCATTTGTGGGGTTTCCATAGTAATGCGGCCAATAATGCCATCGCGTAGTTCGTTAATTAAAATTTCCGACATTTTGTAAGTGTCTATTTGGTTACCACCACGAATACAACCACGCTTTTTACCCGCTAATTCAACAAACTCCCAGTCACTCTCTGGTAGTTCATCTATTTTGTAGCGTGTTTTTAGTAGCTCAGGGTACGCCTTTATTAAATACTCAGCTGTGTAGCTCGCCACTTCTTCATACTCAAGTGCTGTATCGCGTATTGCGCCAGTTGCGCCTAAGCGGTAACCCGAGTTTTCATTTTCAACTTTTGGCCATAGCATACCCGGCGTATCGTAAAGCATAATGCCGTCTTCAAGCTTAATACGTTGCTGCGCTTTAGTTACCGCAGGTTCGTTACCTGTTTTAGCAACTATACGCCCAGCTAACACATTAATTAACGTAGATTTCCCCACGTTAGGAATACCCATAATCATGGCTTTAATTTGCTTATCGGCACCCACCTTGTGAGGCACTAACTTTTTACACAGCTCATTAATACGGTGTACTTCAGCCGCTTTATCATTACCAAAAGCAATTGCTTTTACGCCGTTTTCTTGCTCAAAGTAATCTTTCCATATTTGAGTCATTTTTGGATCGGCTAAATCGGCTTTATTCAAAATTTTAATTACCGGTTTACCTTCACGCAGCGTCGCCACCATAGGGTTTTCGCTACTATAAGGAATGCGCGCATCAAGCACCTCAATAATCACATCCATTTGCGGCATTATTTCTTTAATTTCGTTGCGGGCTTTATTCATGTGCCCAGGGAACCACTGTATTCCTGCTCTACTCATTTGATTTATATGACCTTTAATTAAAGACCGCAGCCTATGGGTACTAATGTGGGTACTAAAAGTAAAACTATGCTTTTGTACTTTTCGTAATGAGAGTAAGTTTACTACACAATGGTACTTTAATTCTTCTTAAAATAAATTAGGCACGGAATATGACATTATTCCCTATAAATAAGAAAGGCGCCTAGTGGCGCCTTTCTTATTTATAGGATTTATTGGTTTGGTATCTGGACATATATTTCATCATCCTTGCGTATATCTACTGTAATATACACATCCACTCCATTATTCATAACAGCAGTACCTTTATAGAAGCCACTTTTAACTTCTTCATCTAGCGTTACAGCTATACATTCGCTTGATTTTTGGTAAAACTGCTCTTGATAGATTTCGGTCACTAACTGACAGGCTTGCTCTTCTATTGCGTTATCATTAATCATTTCTGTTATAAATGTTGAAAATATAAATGCAATAACCCAAGCGAAAAATGCTTTCTTGTCTTGTTTGTTGAGCTTAACTCTCTGCCAAATATATATTGGCACAACTAGAACCATCCAATGTGCAGGGGCGATTCGGTCAGTCTTTTTTAATTCTTTTTCATCGAGAATAGAGAAACCAACATTGAGACCTAAATAAATGAAAAAGCTATACATTAACGGTATAGATAAGGCCAACTCAATTACTAGGCCTAAAATAGGAACTACACATAATGCCCACAAAAAGCGATCTGGGTGCTCTTGAATAAATTTAAACGGGGATTCTTTAGGGTCAATCGCTTTAGGTTCTACTGTATTTGATTCTACTACTGAATTATTTTCTTCGTTCATTTTAAGTCCATTAATTTTAAGTTTGGAGTATTAACAACTTATACATCCATGTTTGTAGAATTTCAGTTTACCAAAATAGGATAGGATTACTAGATTTTATTATGAAAACAATGCTTTATACTTATTTAATTGTGATCGGCTTTTATAAAAACAAGCAGGTAGATGCGATAGGTAAACGTTTTAATCACAATTATATTAACGAGGATTACCTGAAGCAAAAATACGGCATAAAAAGGAAACCCCAAGCTTCCCTTTAGATTCGTTTTAAGCTGTTTGTGCTTTTAAATTTAGCCAGTCTTCTTGTTTGAGCTTGTTCCAAGCAGCAAGGATATGGGTGGGCTTCATTTGCGACTTTCTAGCATTCCAGCTATGTACTGTATTAATAAGCTCTTCATCAGTAATGTTATTGCCCTCTAGCTCATTCGTTGCAACCCAATGCACAGTTGAAAGTAACTCCATACCGTTTTGCGACTCAAAACCTTCTATTAGCCTGGCGACTTTATCAAATCGTTGCTTTGTTTCAGGGCATGCTTGCAAATAGTTAATTGCTTCGATAGCCGCATCATCTTTAAGCTCAATTGGCGTATCTGGCTTGTTTATGCCATCTGCATAGCCGGTAATAAAGTGGCCTTCCATTTTATCTAACACATGGCGAAGTACATCAGCATTAGGACCATAATGATGCTTTTGAAATACCACTTTATTTAAAGGCTCACCCGCCGCTGTTAAAAAATAAACCAGCTTTTGCACTTCTAGTAGCGATAAGCGATAACCAAACCCTGTAGAGGTATAACGTTCTATCAAACCTAAAACGGCAGCTCTACCGAGTGTCATATCGGGTCTTTTAGTTTTATTAGGCATCGCCTGGGCAGTTGGTGCATTTTGTGGTGGATATACATGCCACTCAACGTCTGGCAATTCATTTAAAGAACGCTGTATTAGTGAATCGACAGCATTCCAATCTAAGCCACCTAAGCCACTTCCCAGTGCTGGTAAAGCAACTGATTTAAGACCTAATCGTTTTACCTCAGCTTTTAAGCTGTTAAGCCCTTGCTCTATATATTCAAGCTTAGAACTACCTTTCCAATGCGCTTTAGTGGGGAAGTTAATAATATAAAATGGTGCATTAATAGAGTTAAGCTCAACTGTTAACACCTCACCTGTTATTAGCTCTTTATCATCACAGGCTTTTTTGTATATCTTAAAGTTATCAGGAAAGGCCTTTTTAAACTGCAAAGCAAGCCCTTTACCCATTACCCCTACAGTGTTAACTGTATTGATAATAGCATCAGCTTGATCATGTAATATATTGCCTGTTTGATAAGTAATCATCTTAACCTCAGTAGTACCACTGCGGCCTAACTACGACCTCAGGTTTATGTTGTGCAATCCTGTAAACATTTCCGCTACACCCCTAGAGCTGCCCACCCACACCTTTAAACTTCTCAACAAAAGCGGCGATTTTCTGAAAAACTGTTTGCTTCTGGGTTCGGTACTGTGGATTCAATGGGCTAAGCTTTGGTAGCGCTTCATTAAGTGCAGTGCCATTTTCAGAGGCATACTCTCGCTTAAGTGATGAGGCAATGTAGCGTTTGGCAGCTTCTTCATTTAGCTTTTCAGAGGCGATAATGGTATCGGCTTCGCGCTTCTGCTCCGCCTGAGCAAACTTGAAGAAGGCGTCGATGATGCTGGCTTTGTCATTGATCTCATCAAGGTTTGTCTGGTTAATAAAATCAACTACTAAGCTCTCTTTAGCTCTATTTCCAAGGCTACCGCGAATCATACGGCGGACTTCTTCAATCAAGCCACCTTTGCTCTTGTTCTTCTTATTGTGGTCAAAAATCAGTTCTAGAATGTAGTCGAGGTTGATTTCTTGAGATTTAAGCAAATCAATTTCAAATACCACATCGTCCCAGTCTACCGTTGACTTATCTTTGTCCTGGCCTTCTTTATCGCGTCGTAACCAGTCACGGGTATCGTTGTAAGTAGAACGATAATCTTGGATAGAACGCTCGCTAGGCATATCGATGGTTTGCATTGCCTCGATATCAGCATCGTCCAGATAGTACTTTGACTTAAACTCTTCAACTGCTTGTTCATCATTGGTATCTAGGCTTTGCAGCGCTTTTAAACCAGCAAACTCATCGTAGTTTTGTAAAATATTTTCTGCTTTTAGGTATTCACCAAACAGCTTTGCAAATTCTTTTTTATCTTGTTCTTTTTCAATGTTTTCTGGGTTTGGAAAGCGTTCTTGCAGCTCTTTTACGATATCAACAAAACCTCGACGCGCTTGTTTGTTAACAATATCGTAGAAGCCTTCCATGTATTCTTTGTAGCTCTTCTCCAACACCACATTTTTGGTGTTTTTGTCACCAAACAAGGTGATGGCATCAATGGTTGCCTGTTCCAAGTCCCGAAAGGTAACAATATTGCCAAAGGTCTTAGTCGCATCATAAATGCGGTTAGTGCGAGAAAACGCCTGCATCAAGCCGTGATAGCGCAAATTCTTATCAACAAACAAAGTGTTGAGCGTAGGCGCATCAAAGCCCGTTAAAAACATACCCACCACGATGAGCAAGTCTATTTCCTGGTTCTTAACTCGTTGGGCAAGGTCGCGGTAATAGTTCTGAAAGCCATTACTGTCCACGCCATAGTTGGATTTAAACATGGCGTTATAATCAGTGATCGCGGCGCTCAAAAACTCTTTCGCACTGCTGTTTAGGCTACTTACTTCAAAGCTCTCATCTAAAATATCACCAATGGCGTCCTGCTCTTCATTAGCAGCAAATGAGAAGATAGTAGCAATGCGTAAAGGCTTACTTGTGGGTCCATTCTCATCCTGGGCCTGCAATGTTTTAAAGCTTTCATAATACGCTTTAGCCGCATCAACACTACTTACCGCAAACATGGCGTTAAACCCTTTCGCGCCAGAATAGGCTCGATGCGTTTTCTGGTTAAAATGGCTCAGAATATACTGCGAGATTTCACGAATGCGCATCGGATGCAAAAATGCCTGCTTGTTCTCCGCGGCACTGAGCTTCTTATCATCCTGTTCAGTCTCAATACTCTTAAATTGTGGGCGAACATCGTTATAGTCCACTTTAAACTTAAGTACTTTCTCATCACGAATGGCATCAGTGATCACATAAGTGTGCAACTGCTGACCAAACACGTCGCCCGTTGTTTCTGCACCCAAGGCATTTTCAGGAAAAATGGGCGTACCCGTAAAGCCAAACTGGTAGTACTTTTTGAATTTCTTCTTCAGGTTTTTCTGTGCCTCACCGAACTGACTTCGATGGCACTCATCAAAAATAAATACCACTTGCTTGTTGTATATCGCTAAATCGCTCTCATTCTTTATTAAATTGTTGAGCTTTTGAATTGTCGTAACAACGATCTTGTTATCGTCTTTATCTAAGTTGCTTTTAAGCCCTGCGGTACTGTCTGAACCGTTCACACTATCAGGCGAGAATCGCTGATATTCTTTCATGGTTTGAAAATCGAGATCTTTACGGTCAACCACAAAAAAGACCTTATCAATACAGTCTAAATCGGTGGCTAAACGCGCGGCTTTAAAGCTGGTGAGGGTTTTGCCTGAACCTGTGGTATGCCAAATATACCCGCCGCTTTCAGGCTTAGCCCAACTTTTACTGTTAAATGCACTTTTTATCTTCCATAAAATACGTTCGGTGGCCGCAATCTGATAGGGGCGCATCACGAGCAAGGTATTGCTAACATCAAACACCGAGTAATGTAAGAGCACTTCAAGCAACGTCTCTTTCTGGAAAAAAGTAGCCGTGAAATCTTTCAAATCCTTAATCAGTGTATTGTCTGACTTCGCCCAGTTCATCGTAAAGTCGAAGCTGTTTTTGTCTCGCTTAGTGGTATTGGCAAAATAGCGCGTGTCGGTGCCATTGGAGATCACAAAAAGCTGCAAGAACTTGTACAGTGAATTCTCTGCATTAAAACTCTCTTTACTGTACCTATGTATTTGATTAAATGCTTCGCGGATCGCCACACCACGCTTTTTCAGTTCGATTTGCACCAAAGGCAAACCATTGACCAAAATCGTCACATCATAACGGTTTGCATGGCTCCCCGTTTGTTCAAACTGCTTAATCACCTGCACTTTGTTACGCGCAATGGTCTTCTTGTCGAACAGGTAGATGTTTTCTATATGGCCATCATCAAAAACAAAATCGAAGATATAGTCACTGTGCACCTTGCGGGTTTTGTCGAAAATATTGTCGCTGGGTGTGTTCAAGTATTGATCACAAAAGCGAACCCATTCAGCATCGGTAAACTCAACCTTATTCAGGGCTTGTAGTTGTTTGCGCACATTCACCAGCATGGCATTGGGTGTCGTTAGCGCAGGTAAATACTCATAGCCCTGGTTGCTTAGGTCCTGAATCAGCTCACGCTCTAAATCACCTTCGCTCTGAAAGTTTTCATTAACTTGCCAGTCTTTAGTGTATTTATCTAAAACAATAAAATTATTGGATTCTGCCACCGTTTTATAAGTCGTCATTCGTTTACATCCTTTTTCTTACTTCCATGCCCAAGTAGCTTTTTAACTTCGCGGTCAAAGTCAGATTCTATTTTTTGTTGTTTGTTAAATTGCTCATAAGCTTCATGGGCTTTTTGCTCAGCCGCCTTGCGGGTTACATTGCCATAGCCTTCTAATACTTGGTATTCGTTAAATGCCAAAAACTTATTCACACTTTCAGCGAAGGCTTCCATGGTAAAAGTATTACGGCGTTCAATAATACCTTCTATGTAATCAAAAAATGCTGACACAGCGCGTTCGAGCTTTTTAATTTCATCTTCTGCCAGATAGTTTTTCGCGATGGTCGTATCTGATTTAAGTATCCGCCCCTCAGGTGCATTTTTATAAGTTGTCATACCCATTAATGGCTGACTGGCATCGGCTTTAAGTGCAATAATTTCAGCCGCAGTATGGCCGGTAATAGCAAAGTGAAACTTGTCTTGCACGTGGGCGTAAAACAAACGCGTAGTTTCTGATTTAGGATCGTAATCAATACTGCATTCAGCAAAAATATCGGTGATTTGCTGATAAATACGTCGCTCACTGGTGCGAATAGAGCGCACTCGTTCCAGCAACTCTTTAAAATAATCTTTACCAAAAAAACGGCCATTTTTAAGGCGTTCATCATCCATGGCAAAGCCTTTGATGATGTAGTCTTTAATCAGCTGTGTTGCCCAAATCCTAAACTGTGTAGCTTGAGTTGAGTTAACCCGATAGCCAACGGAAATAACGGCATCTAGGTTGTAGTATTTCACCGCTTTGGTTTGGGTCTTGTCAGCTATCGCGCCATGTGCAGTGGTATGTTCCAAAATGGAACATACCAGTTGCTCTTGTAATTCACCGCTTTCAAAAATATTTTTTAAATGTTTGGTAATCGCCGGTCGCTGCACGCCAAACAGCTCTGCAATACGTTCTTGCGTCAACCAAATGGTTTCACCACTAAGTAGCACTTCCACTTTAACTTCGCCACTAGGTGCTGTGTAGAGTAAAAATTCAGAGGTTTGGTCTTGTATGGTCAAATTCTTATTGGTCACCTTCAGCCTCCAGTTTCAAAAAGCCATATTCACTGCTTAAAAAATTAACAAGTTCTTCTAGTTTTACTTTATCATTTTCCTCAACCTCTCCAGTCTCTTCACCTGCATGTGCAGAATGGCTAGATAACTGTAGAATTCGATTGGCATATGAGTCGAAAGAATTATCAGCGACTTTGGGAAGAAGGCTTTCCCATTTATCGTGCCCTAAAAACGTAGCGGTTTTCTCTAAAATATTTCTTATAAAATTAAAGTGATACTTTTTAACTTGATTATCATTAATGGCTTTTCTTATCTCCGACAATAAGTGCAAATGATATGAAAACGGCGTTTTCACACCAAGTTCAATTAAATCAAACTTCTCTTCGATATTTTTATTTAAACGATATTTCTGGCATTGGTTTGGCTTATAGTTCCAAACACGCGGCTGAGCTTCAGGATTTTTACACCATTTATTATTAAACTCATTAGATAGCACATTATAAAAAAGCGGGTTATGAGTGGTAATTACGAACTTAATATTACACTCACTTGATTTTATAAGGCTTGCCAAATTAACGGCTAATTCAATTAAGTGGTTATCATCTAAAGAGCTTACCGGATCATCGATAAAAACATACTCAAGTTCATTAAAATAGTCATCTTCACGTTTATCTATATCAGGCTCTTTTAAGATCTCCATAACTTCTTCAAGTAGCGTAAAAAAAACACTCCACACGAAGTTACTTTCTTCACCTTTGGATATTTTAATCGGCGGGGTATGTTCTGTTCCACGCTCATAGGTAAATTTAACTTCCGGAAAGGTACTAATATTAACTCTTCGACCATTCTCAGATATTTGTTTTGTTTGCTCAATAAACTGAGGCGTTAACTTATTATTGGTATAGCGCTGAAAGTTGGTAATAATGTTTTGATCTTGTCCACGATCTCTTATGATCCAATCGGTAAACGTATTGGGTTGGATTTTTAACTTCGGCTCTGAATCAGCATCTAAGTCGTTATCCCAGTAAAACAAGTCTTCCGTAAACGCGTTGTAATACAAAATCTTGTGGCGCGACAGTGGCGCTTGCTCTGCACCATCAAGATCATCAAGCCCATCTTCCTTTGGCGCGATAATCTCTTTAAATTCACGGGATAAACGCGTCTTACCTGTGCCATTAAAGGCATAGATTAACTGCACTTTTTTATCAGTATTCTTTAATTTATGAGCAATCCCTGCAAGTGATTTTAAATACTCCCCATAAAATTCAGAAATATCACATTTCTTAACGGCCCAATGCCCCCGGTGAAACTCAAAATCATCGATATCTAATTTTTGTTGTTTCTCCTTTAGAAGCCCTCTGGTTAAAGGGTAGTAGTCTTTGCCAAATCTATACTTAATGCGTAAATTATTAGAATTAACTTTAATATCGGTAATTTCCCCAATTCTTGCATCAACAACTTCATTCTCGACCGCAAACATGGTTGGCAGATTCTTGAGCTTATTTATTGCATCCTGATCTAATGATTGAAATTGCCCTTTGATAGCGGCTTCCGTGTATTCAAGAAACCTGTCTTTCGGAATCGTGAATTCCCCTTGATCGCCTGAGTAAAAGCTAGGCACGCTTGCCATGATCAGGTTGTACATTTGACCGCTCATTTACGCTGGTTCCTCCATAGGTTCAGGGAAGCTCAACAACAGGTCACGATAATATTCGTATTGCTTTTGGCGTAACTCGATTTCGCGTGGGAGACCTTCGGTAATAGAGCTAGTTAGTGCGTCGAATTTATCGAGAATAGTAACGATGCGTTCTTGCTCAGAAAGCGATTTCTCTTTATTGCTAGCAAATGGTACTGGAACCAAATACTCCATAATTTTTAGCTTATTTCCTCGTGGCATTTTTGCACCTTTCGCATGCTGCATGTTGTATTCAAAAAACTTATCATCAGCCAACACTTGATACAAATATCGTGGATTTATAGTTTTATCAGTAGGATGAACAACAAGAACATCACCATTCGTGCCGCCAACTCGATCTGCATGCCAAATTTTCTTCAAATAAGGGCGTATATTCCCTATTAAGATGTCACCTGGATTGTATTGTGTAAGATTTCCACTATCTGGAGTACGAGTGGAGTCTATTTTACCAGCTCGATTCTGAAGCAAGCTTTCAACACCAACATAATTATTGTCATCTAGTTCTATGTGACTAATACGAGCCTTTGAATACTCGGCAACTTCACCTAACGTCTTCCACTCAACTTCACCACCTTCAAAACTCAACAACTGGTCGCGGTAGTAGTTGTATTGTTTTTTCCGTAGGTTAAGCTCGGCGGTCAGCTCGGCGGTCATGGCGGTAAATGCGTCCAGAATACGCACTATTTCAGCTTGTATTGCCAGCGATTTTTCTAGGTCATCTGGGCATGGGATGGGGATGAGTATTTTTGCTAGGTTGTCCTTTGACACTCTTCGAACTTTTGCGCCAGTTATAAATTTCCGTTTTTGCTCTTGAAATGAATCAGATGTGAAAAAATGAGCTAAGTATTTAACGTTATTACTATGCCTGTAAAGCATCATGTCACCTGAAATTGCAACATCGTCACCTAACCACGCAAGCGGCTTAACTACATCTTCATCATTCTCTGATGTTGTTGCTAACAAAAGATCATTCTTTTTGGCTTTTTTTAGTTTTTTCGCTAATTCATGAGTTACATAAACGAAAGTACTCTGTGCTTCTAGTCCGTACCGTGTATAAATTTGGCCATAATGGATTGCTGGAAAGCCAGTGTCAGTAAAGTCTTTTTTTTGCAATCCATTTCCTCTAATAAACTCACCTACCTCACCCAATGGTTTCCACTCAACCTCATAGCCATCAAGTAACTTATCCATAAAATTCAGATGGCTCATGCTTCGCCCTCGATTTCGCCCACAATGACATCAATCTCACTGCGAAGCGCATCAATTTTAGCAACAGTGGTTTTTAGATCGCGATTGAGTTCAGTAATGTTTGTGACTACGCGATTATCTTTGACTTCTACATAGCTACTCACTGATAGGTTGTAGCTATTGGCTGCAATGACATCTAAATCAACGGATTTGGCAAAGTGATCCACATCCTCTTTGCTGGCAAACACTTTCATTATGTCTTCAATGTGCTGATTGGTGATTACGTTGGTATTGGTTTCCTTTTTAAAGTAAGCCTCGCCGCTGGCATCAATAAACTGGGTGGTAGTGTCGGTTTTGTGTTTAGACAGCACTAAGATATTCACGGCAATGGTGGTGCCGAAGAACAGGTTAGGTGCCAATGAAATCACGGTTTCCACATAGTTGTTATCAATAAGGTACTGGCGAATTTTTTGTTCTGCGCCACCACGGTAAAAAATACCAGGGAAGCAAACAATCGCTGCACGGCCTTTGCTTGATAGGTAACTGAGGGCATGGAGTACAAAAGCAAAGTCGGCTTTTGATTTAGGCGCTAATACGCCAGCGGGCGCAAAGCGGTCGTCGTTGATTAGGGTTGGGTCGTCGCTACCAATCCATTTCACTGAATAAGGCGGGTTAGAGACAATCGCATCAAACGGTTTGTCGTCTAAAAAGTGCGGTTCGGTTAAAGTGTCACCCAACTGAATATTAAACTTGTCGTAGTTAATGTTGTGCAAAAACATATTCATACGCGCCAAGTTGTAGGTGGTGTGGTTTAGCTCTTGACCAAAAAAGCCATCTTCAATGATATGCGCATCGAAGTGCTTCTTAGCTTGTAACAGCAACGAGCCCGAACCCGCCGCAGGGTCATAGATTTTATTCACACTGGTTTGGCCGTGCATGGCCAGCTGCGCGATCAATTTCGAAACGTGCTGAGGGGTGAAAAATTCGCCACCGGATTTACCGGCATTTGCCGCGTAGTTGGAGATAAGGAACTCGTAAGCATCACCGAATAAATCAATTTGGTTGTCTTCGAAGTTACCAAAAGTTAAACCTGCCACACCTTTTAACACAGCTGCCAAGCGTTTGTTTTTTGCCTCTACCGTATTACCCAAGCGGTTACTGGTGGTATCAAAATCCGCAAACAAGCCTTTGATGTCTTTTTCTGAATCATAGCCATTAGCTGAGTTTTCAATTGCAGCAAAAATAGCTGCCAAATCAGTATTTAAATTTTCGTTTTTGTGTGCATTGGCCACCACATTGCTAAACAACTGGCTTGGAAGGATAAAATATCCTTTCGAACGGACTGCATCATCTTTTGCAGCGAGAATGTTTTCATCATCATCGACCATGGCAGCATAATTCACGCTTTCATCACCGCCTGTGATGTAAACTTCAAAGTTTTCACTGATAAAACGATAGAATAAAGTACCCAAAACGTACTGCTTGAAATCCCAACCATCTACTGAACCTCGCACATCGTTAGCAATAGCCCATATTTGTCGTTGAAGCTCAGCACGTTGTTGGTTACTTGTCATTTCTTTATTCCCGTAAAGTACGTTATTTAATATTAAGCCGCATATTCTAGTAAGTGAGATAAAGCTCGTATTGGCTTTATCTCACTTACTTATCATCCAAATAATACTACCACAAATTCTATATTATCAATCTGCTGCTTCACTTTATAAATAGTTTTACTATCCTTACGCTTCCCTTTCACCAATTCTGTCCATTATCCAATCATCTACTTCTGACTCAAGCCAAGCTACAGATTTAGCTCCTAGCGATATTTGCTTTGGAAATGTGCCTTTAATCATAAACTCATAAATTGTTGAACGACCTAATGATTGTTTTTTTGATTCTTCTTTTAATTAAGCACATGTGATTTTTCGGTTGAATATTTGCTCATTAGCTGTGCATTAAATTTCTTGCTATTTTCACAGGCAATTCATTTAATTGCGCTATACTGGCGCAAATTTTTTCAAATAAGTAGTTATGGCTCTTAAATCCACCATTATGAAAGTGCAGTTGTCGCTTAGCGATATGGACCGTCACGTTTACCAAGATTTTAATTTAACCTTGGCCCAGCATCCTTCAGAAACCGAACAACGTTTGATGATCCGCTTACTCGCTTTTGCACTCAATAGCTGTGATGGTTTAGAATTTACCAAAGGATTAAGTTCTGACGATGAGCCCGAGCTGTGGCATAAAAACTACAGTGAAGAAATAGAGCTGTGGATAGAGCTGGGTTTACCTGACGAAAAGCGCCTTAAAAAAGCCTGTAATAAAGCTAAAAAAGTGGTGCTTTACACTTATGGCGAAAACAACCAGGCTATTTGGTGGCAAAAACAGCAGCCTAAATTACGTGATTTTAAAAATCTTAGTATATTTAGTTTGGATTATGGTGTTACCCAAGCTTTGGCCAATTTGGTTGATCGTAATATAAAGCTTGCTATTACTATTCAAGATGGCGAGATGTGGGTTAATACCGACACGACCAATATTGAAATAAAACCACAGCAGTTAATGTGATAACACCAAGGTGAGGGGCGTATGAAGGTTAAGCAGGTTATTGTTTTACACGGCTTATATATGTCTGGCTTTGTGATGCGCCCGTTGTGCTCTCGCTTAAAAAGTTCTGGCGTAAAAGTGTTAAACCTAACTTACAATACGCTCACTCCTAATCGCGATACTATTTTTGCGCAAATAGATGAGTTTATAGGCGATCAGCCTTCGGCTTTTGTTTGCCATTCTATGGGCGGGCTTGTTGCTCGTGCGTATCTTGAGGCGAACTCGCCTGCAAGCCAACATGTTGAAAAAGTAATTACTTTAGGCACCCCACATAAAGGCAGCCATATTGCGCAAAAAATGCAGCAAAAAGGGTTTGAATCTTTTTTAAAAAATAGCGTAGAGTTTTTACTTTCTAAAAACGGTAATTGGCCTTTTAAAGCCAAACTTTACAGTATTGCTGGTGATTTACCCATAGGGCTTATGCCGCTTATTGTTAAAGGCAGTTGCTCTGATGGCACTGTATTACTTGATGAAACCAAGCTCAAAGGTATGGCCGAACATAAAGTGTTTCATTTAAGCCATACCAGTATGATTTACTCTCGCCAAGTACTCGATTATATTTTAGAGCGCTTAAACGAAGACGATTAATCTTCTGCCGCTGCTGCAATTTTATAACTAATTAAAAATATAATACCTAATACTAGTGGTATAGGTGCGGCTATATAACCAAAAGTATCAAAGTTAGCAAAGCTGGCACTGGCTAAATGCGCTATTACGCCAATTAAAAACACTACCACGGCGATACCCGTTACGATCAATTCAGCTTTATGTTGTTTAGCTGTTTTTGTGCTCACTTTATTTCTCCTAATGATTGCTACCTCCTTATTATGCGTTATCAAGTCGAATGATTTTTGACCTAAATCAATTAATGCGACAGCGGCGCACTTAACTTGTTTAAAGCTTGTTTTGGATCATGATTTGTAGTGTTGAAGATATATTTTCCCTTCAGGGGTGGTATTTTAATTAATCCGACCCATTACTATTAATGATCTATTTATTATTTTTATAAGTAATGTAAGTACACGATTTATTTAAGCTATTAATCCCATCTATTTAAATTATTTTACTAACGGCTGATGATAGGCAATACTCATTAGCAGTTAACGTTATTAACCGTTATTTAAGGAACAAGCTATGTCACAGGTAAATGCTATTGGTTTAAACAGTGCAAAAAGTGAAGACATTATTAAGTCATTAAACTCGCTACTGAGCAGCTATCAAATTCAGTACATGAACGCACGTGGGTTTCATTGGAATATTAAAGGCCGTAACTTTTTTGAACTACACATTAAGTTTGAAGAAATTTATAACTTATTGCTTTTAAAAGTAGATGAAGTTGCTGAGCGTATTTTAACGCTAGATGGTGCGCCACTGCATGCGTTTTCAGATTACCTAGAAGTAAGTAAAATTAAAGAAGCTAAAGGTATTAGCGACGGTGTAGCTGCAGTAGAGAACTTACTTGCAGGTTACAGTGTGTTGATTAAAATGCAGCGCGAAATTTTAAGCCAAGCAGCCGATGCAAACGACGAAGGTACAGCCGCGCTAATGAGTGATTATATTTCAGAGCAAGAAAAACTTGTTTGGATGTTAAAAGCTTACTTAGATTAATAAAAGTTAAATGCATTAACCGCTGTATTTAAGCAGCTATAAAATAAAAACATCGCCTACTTTACAGTGGCGATGTTTTTATTTGTGCACTTTTTAATTGTTGCCTAATTATTTAGTAAGGCGATAAAAAAGGCCATTTCGAGCGCTCTTTCTTCTAAGCTTTTAAAACGCCCAGATGCGCCACCGTGTCCGGCATCCATATCGGTTTTAAATACTAAAATATTATTATCGGTTTTTAGCTCGCGCATTTTAGCTACCCACTTCATCGGCTCCCAATATTGTACCTGTGAGTCGTGCAGCCCAGTGGTTATTAGCATATGCGGATACTCTTGCGCGCAAATATTATCGTACGGCGAATAGGCTGCAATTACATCATAAAATTGCGCATCGTTAGGGTTACCCCACTCGTCGTATTCGTTGGTGGTTAGCGGAATACTTTCATCTAACATAGTGGTTAACACATCTAAAAATGGCACATGACAACCAACGCCACAATAAAGCTCAGGTGCTTGGTTTACCACGGCTCCCATTAATAAACCACCCGCACTGCCACCCGATGCAAATACTTTATTTTTATCGCCGTAACCTTGCTCAACCAGCGCTTTAGTAACGTCTATAAAGTCGTTAAAACTGTTTTGTTTATGTTGTTTTTTACCTTGCTCGTACCACTGCCTGCCTAACATTTCTGAGCCGCGCACATGCGCAATAACGTACACAAAGCCGCGATCGAGTAAGCTTAATGATGTACTCGAAAAACTAGGATCAATAGTATAGCCATAAGCACCATAGCCATATTGAAACAACGGATTAGTACCGTCCTTTTTAAAGCTCTCTTTACGGTAAACAACAGATACAGGTACTTTTACGCCATCGCGTGCAGTTATCATTAGGCGTTCTGACTGATAATTATCGGCGTTAAAGTCTCCTAATATTTGCTGTTGTTTTAGTAAGGTTTTTTCGCCTGTAGTTAAATCAACATCGTATAGCGAGCCAGGCGTAGTTAAGCTTGAGTAGTAAATACGGGCACTGCGTGATTCTGGCTCTGGATTCATTGCTATGGCGGCGTAGTAGCAAGGATCTTCAAACGCTAATGTCATGCGTTCACCTTGTTTATTAACAACCACAAAACGGGCTTGCCCTTGCTCGCGCTCACTTAATACTAAAAAGTCGTTAAATAATTCAACACCTTCAAGCAGTACATCATCGCGATGAGCTGTGTGCTGCTGCCACTGGGTTTTGTCGGCAATAGTTTGACTGGTTGCGGTCATTAAGCGAAAGTTTTTTGCTTGCCAATTCGTCACTATGTAAAAAGTATCGCCAAGCTTATCAACGTCAAATTCATGGCCTTCTTCGCGTGGCATTAATGCGTTGAACTCGCCGTTTGGCTGGTCAGCATCAAGTACCCAAGTGTCGTTAGTTTCGGTGCTGGCTAAATCAATAATAATAAGGCTTTCGTCGCGACTTTTGCCCAGCCCCATAAAAAAGCTGCTGTCTTGCTCTTCGTACACCATTACATCTTGGCTTTGCTCTGTACCCAGCACGTGCCTAAATACTTGGTAACCTAATAATGTTTTTAGATCTTTTTTAACATAAAAAACTGTTTTATTGTCGTTAGCCCAAACCACTTGGCCTTCGGTGTTTTCTAACTTATCGGTGAGCATTTCGTCAGTGGTTATATTTTTAAAGTGCACGGTATAAATACGACGCCCTTCAGTATCTTCTGAGTACGCCATTAATTGCTCACACGGGCTCAGTGCTACTTCGCCTAGCTCAAAAAATTCAAATCCGGCCGCTAGCTTATTTACATCTAATAAAATTTGCTTATCGCTAGTACTCATATCACTACTGCGATAATGACGAGAATATTCGTCATCGCCACGCACTTCAGAGTGATACCAGTATTTGCCATCTTTAACCGGTACTGTATTGTCGTCTTTTACAATACGGCCCTTTAGCTCTTCAAAAAGAGTGTTTTGCAATGGCTGCATTGGCGCTAATTGCGCTTCACAATAGCTGTTTTCAGCATGTAAATGCGCTAATACATCTTTATTTTGACGTTCGTCATCACGCATCCAATAGTAATTATCGATACGTGTTTTATCGTGTGTGTTAAGGGTATAGGCTTGCTTTTCAGCAATAGGGAAGCTTGGCAGCAAGGCCAAAGAAAAATCAGAAGTAGACACAAATAAACCGATTAAAAAATAACAATATTTGCCAGTTTACCATAAAAATAAAAAAGCCCACTCATTGCTGAGCGGACTAAACGGTATAAGTACAATTACTAAAATTTCTGCAATTTTTATTGTTGTCTTTATACCTTGGGAAGAGAGCACCTTGGGAAGAGAGTACCTCAAGAAGAATATCTTAAGAAAAACACCTTGAGAAATAATTCCAATTCAAAACTGTATACAAGCTATTTATTTTACTTGCTGCCAAGCCATAGCCCAGCTTTTACCCACACCGGGTTCAAACATGGCACTTTGCTCACCATTAACACGGCAATATTCACTAAATGGCCATGCTTTACACTGATAAATATGCCCTGTTTTGGGCTGCAATACTTTTATGCCCGCATTATAGTTATCGCCACCAGCGGGATAAACGCTATCGTATTCTGCGCTATTTTCTATTACCGACACATTGCGTTTAGCCAAACAATTAAAACTAACATCCGCTTTACAAATACCGCTTGATTCTAGTGCAAATATTTGATTATAACGATAAGCAACTACTAGCCCTGTATCGGTCATGCGCCCTGCGCTAACTAAGGGAACATGCACATTAATATATTCTGCTATTAGGCGCGGCCACGCATTAGGCCCTCCCTGCTCAGATACCGTCACTTCATAACTAAATGATAAATCGACTAGCTCTCCTTGCATGTCATAAAAGGTTACTACTACAGAATCGCCAATAGATAATTGGACATCCTGATTTAAGCAACCTATTGGTGTCCATTTTCCACAGACCAATGACGTATGCATAAACACAGCAACACCTTAAAATCCAAACCTTGCATTGGTAATACACAAATACACAGCCAAGACATTTAGAGCAATAAACAAACAAATGTAAACTAAATATTAGCTCAGTTTATTAATAAGATGAAGATTATAATTCGCAAGCTTGCAACAATCAAACAAAAGAATGTAACCAGAATTTAAATCTAATACTTAAGCTCTATATAAAACAAAAAAGCCAACCTAATTCGGTTGGCTTTTTACTTTGCTGCTTACTAACAATGCTATTTTAAATTGTAGCTTTAGTGGTTTTTTTACTAAACGGGCGTTTAAATAACGCGCCTATATCCGTTAAAATAATATATAAACACGGTACTAAAATCAGTGTTATCAAAGTAGCAAACATAACAGCAAAGCCCAGCGCTACTGCCATTGGGGTAACAAATTTAGCTTGTAGGCTGGTTTCAAACATAATAGGTAATACCCCTGCAAAGGTAGTAATTGAGGTGAGTAATATAGCTCTAAAACGCGCACAGCCTGCCTCAATAACGGCATCTTTAATACTTACGCCGTTACGGCGCACTTGGTTTACATAATCGGTCATAACTAGGGAGTCGTTTATTACTACCCCTGCGGCGGCTATTAAACCAAAGCCCGACATTAAACTAATATCTAAACCAAACCAATAATGCCCCCAAATAGCCCCCGTTAAGCTAAACGGAATAACCGACATAACAATAAGCGGTTGCGAGTAACTTTTTAATGGCACAGCCAGTAAAATATAAACGAGGATCATGCCACCAATAAAAAACATCATTTGCTCACTTGCTTGCGCTTGTTGTTCCTCTATTGCGCCACCAAGCTCAGATTTAACTGTAGGGAACTCATCTTTAAGCTGCGGTAATAAGTTCTCTTTAACTTGTTTAACTACTTCACCTGGCTCTATTTGTTCTTCGTCGATACTGCCATATACATAAACTGTACGATAGCCTCCTTCACGGCGAATATAACTAATGCCTGGTGTTTCGGTTAGCTCAACTACATCACCGAGTAATACCTCACGCCCTTGTGGTGTGGTGATCACTGCATGTTTAAGTGATGAAAATGCTTCGCGAGTAAGCTTAGGGTAACGAACCATTACACGTACTTCTTCGCCGTTTCTGATCACGCGCTGCGCTTCACCACCATAAAAGCTAGCACCGACTTGGGTGGCAACACTCGAAAGATCTAAACCTAAGTCGTAAGCAACCGGTTTTAAGCTCATTTGCACTTCTTTACTAGCAGGATCAATGGTCGAGCTAATATCAAACAAACCTTTTTGTTGCTGCAGTAATTGAATAAAACGACGCCCTGCATTATTTAGCGTGTCTATGTCTGAGCCATACAATAAATAGCCAAACTCACCATTACCGTTGGCACCGCCGCCGCCAGCATCATCTTGAATAGTTAACGACTTAACGCCAGCTATGGTTGGCATAGCCTCACGCCAACGACGCGATAACTCAAAGGCGTTATACGGACGCAAGTCTTCATCAACTAATGGCGCTAATAACTGTGACTCTGTTCTACCTTGGTTAAATACCAAGATATCGCGGATCATTTTTTTACCAAATTCACGCTCGGTTGCTTCATCAACTTGCAGCACCATAGCTTCAATGTCGCGAATAGCTGCAATGGTTTGTATGTCTGAAACATTGTCATTCATTTCTACGCGTATTTGTGGAAAGTCGTGCGGTACTTTAGGGGTGGGTACAGTACGTACTTTGTTTGAGGTAATTAACCCAACGCTAAGAATAAGCATTGCTATAAATGCAAACATCACCGTCCAGCGCCATTCTACGCAGCGCACTATAAAACGTTTATACGGGCCATTTACAAAGCCAAAAAAACGGGTATTAAAGCGATCGCGCCAACTGCCTTTTTTAATAGGTGCAAAGTGCGTATGAGCAATATGCGCCGGTAAAATTAGTTTTGATTCAACCAAACTAAATACTAAGCACAGCATTACCACTACCGCTATACCGTAAAAAAACGCGCTTTCTGGGCCGCTCGATAAGGTAAATGGTGCAAACACTGCAATTGTGGTTAATACGCCAAAGGTCGCAGGCGTTGCAACACGATTAGCGCCGCGCACTACGCTTTCAACACCACCACCACTTCTTTCTATTTCGGTGTAGGCGCTCTCTCCTATGACTATGGCGTCGTCCACCACTATTCCCAGCACCATAATAAACGCAAATAACGAAATAATATTAATGCTAATACCAAATACCGGCATCATCATCATCGCACCTAAAAAGCACACTGGCAGCCCTAGCATTACCCACAACGCCAGTTTAAAACGCAAAAATAACGACAACATAATTGCCACTAAAATAGCGCCCTGAAACAAGTTAGCTTTCATCATATCAAGGCGAGCATTTAGATAATAAGTCATATCCATTAATGGCTCTAACCGTATACTGGGTGGCAGCTGATTATTTTTTTGCTCTATAAATGCTTTAACCGACCCAGCAACCGGGATCATGTTTTGCTCTTGGGTTGCTTTAACCGAAAGATACACCGCATTTTGCCCATTAAACTTAAAGTAGCGCTCACCTTCAGTAAATTGGTCTTTAATTATGGCAATATCTTGCAATAATACTTTTGCACCGTATTCGCCAATTTTTACCGGTATTTTTCGAAACTCTTCGCCGCTATAAAATTGATTTTCTACGCGTACCGAAATAACTCCCGAGTCAGTTTTTAGCTGCCCTGCCGAAAAGTTAGCTGAATATCTGCGTACTGCATTCATTACATCGCTTAAGGTTAAGTTATATTGGCGCAGCGTATCGGGTTCAATTTCAATGGCTATTTCATCAAGTGGCACATCGTTAACAACTAGCGATACATTAGAAAGCTGCAATAACTCACTCTCTATTTGGTTTGCAATTGGCTTAAGCTCGCTCAGTGGCAGGTCGGCTACTAAGGTCATGCCTATTACGTCTTGTCTAAACTCTACTTGGCTAATTGTTACCGGCTCCATACCGCCAGGAAACGTGGCTATACCATCTACGCGAAGTTTTACTTTATCGAGCACGTCGGTAAGTTTAACGTCAGTATTTATTTCTAAGCTCGCACGGCCACCATTACGAAACGCACGATACACGCCTTTTTTAATTTCGGTTACATCCTTAAGCGACTCTTCTATTTTTATGAGAATGCTTTCTTCTATTTCTTGTGGCGATGCACCTGGATAGTTAGCTTCAATATTAATGTAGTTAATTTCTACATTAGGAAACATTTGGCGCTGAATAGTAAAGTAACTAATAATCCCCATTACAATGATAAAAAACATCATTAAATTGGCAGCTACCGAATTCTTTGCAAAGTAGGCAATAATACCCGTTTGTTTTTGCTCTATTGGTTCATTCATATTTTGCTGCCTTACAACTGCTGAGTATTAGAGTTGCTTGTCTCTGAGCTTTCAGTTGCGCTGTTAGTACTAGTACCAGCCACTTTTACTTCCATGCCCTTTTGCGGATACTCTGGCAAGGTAACAACGAGTTTATCGTCTGCATTTAAACCGCTGTTAATATAAAAAAACTCACCTTCTTCTCTAATAACCGTTACTTTGCGCGGCTCAAGTTGCTGCTGCTCATTTACTATCCATACCGTTTGATTATTCACTAATGCTTGCGGTAAACGGTAAATGTTACTGAGCATAGCGCCTGCAAATCTTACCTGTACGTAGCTGCCAAATTTAATTGCTGGTTGTTTGCTTTTTAAACCGTAAGGGTCGTCAATTCGCACCACTAAACTACTCATGCGGGTAGCACTATCTACAATACCTAAATCGCGGTCTATTACTGCTTCACGAGTAAAGCTATTTAGTCCTTTTTGAATCACTGTTGCAGTAATACCTTTAATTCGCTCTGGTAAAAAAATACTATCAAAGCCGGCAATAGGAATGATCACCTCTGCGGTTTCTATGTTATTAATTTCGGCCACTTGCGAACCCATAGATACAAACTGACCCACACCAATATTACGACTAATAACGAGCGCATCGTATGGCGCAGTTATTTCGCAATTTTCTAAGTCACGTTGCGCACGCTTTAAGGCAGCTTGCGCCGATTTAACCGACGCTTGTGCACTCAAAACTTGTGGTTTACGTAAAAATAAATCTGTACGGGCCTTACCAGGAAAGCGTGTTGCTTCGTCTGCTGCTACTTGCGCTTGTGCTTGTTCTTCAATTAAGCCTGCTTGTGCGCGTGCAAGCTCAGCTTCAGCCATTAAAACGGCTGCTTGGTAATTATCTTTTTCAATAGTAAATAGGGTTTCGCCACGGCCAACTACACCACCGGCAATAAAGTTAGGATGCCAACTTAATACCTCACCCGACACCTGCGCCGACAATTGGGTATTTTCAAGCGGCTTTACTTCACCGTAACTATTAATAATAACCTGATGATTATTTGCCAAAGCACTTTCCACTTTAACGGTAGGGCGTGTATCTACTGGTTTTTTTTCTGCTGATTCTTCTGCAATAGCGTTAATTCCCATAAAGCTCACTATGCCAATGGCAAGTGCAACAAAAGGAAAAACCCATTTAAGTATTCTTGTTTGCATAACTTAATTACCTCAAAAACTCACTAACAACATAATAACAGAGCTTAACCAAATATTAACGACGCATTTGTAAGTAACTATTTCTAAAATAACTCTCAATTAATAAAAAGAATAACAAGTAATACTATAGAGAAATTAAAGCTGTAATTTTTAAGTTTATAAATCAATAACTTTAAACAAGAATAAATAATAGAGGCGCGGTTTGGAGTAATAAGTATATAGTGGCGGCTGCGTCGCCTGTGCTAACTTTCAAAAATTATATTTTTAAATAAAAGCGTTTTATTCGCAGCGTAAGAGTAATAGCATGGTTTATTTATACACAATTTAGAAAGTATGCAGCGCTTGGCTAAATAAAAATAGTGCCGGTTAAATACCTTACCGCATGCCCTGTGATCGTTACATATGTATCACCAACATCGCATAGTAACTGTCCGCCGCGGCTCGAAGCCTGATAAGCGCTTAACGTAGTTTTACCCAATTGCTGAGCCCAATAAGGGGCAAGGCCGGTATGAATAGAGCCTGTTACATAATCTTCATCGCCACCGCTTGCAGGCCAAAAGTAGCGAGACACAAAGTCGTATTCATCTCCAGGTGCGCTGGCAACCACATCGAGCGGAAATAATGTTTTTAGTAACTGCGAATCGGTTTTAAGCTGAGTTACATCTTGCTCATTATCGTAAATAGCAAAATAAGCTTGGCGGTTTTTTAGCACTTTTGTGGGTGCTTTTGATAAACCATTTAGCAGTGCAGAAGGGGCATTTAATACAACAACCGGTGCTTGTTTTGGAAAGGTCATGGCAAAGCTACCATCGCTATTTTTATTAACGACTAACTCGCCCACGGCAGCAGCATAAAAACGCACTTGCGCTAAATTATGCTGCTCACAAAGCACATAAGCAGCTGCCAGTGTGGCATGGCCACAAAAGTCAATTTCCATCAAAGGTGAGAACCAGCGAATAGCAAAGCTGCCATCGCTTTGCTGGCAAGTAAAAGCGGTTTCGGACACGTTGTTTTCTGCGCCAATTTTTAGCATTAAATCGTCGCTTAACCACGTATCAAGGGGGATCACTGCGGCATAATTGCCTTTAAATAATTCATTAGTAAACGCATCTATTTGATGAATAGTTAATTGCATGGTTTAAACTTTATAATTACGAATAGCTTAAACCTGCCACAGTTAAATTAAATTATCACTATTATTTTAAACGTTATACCGTATTAGGGCGCATTTTATAATATTGAATGCAACCAAGCTGCGCAGCGTTGGTGAGTAAAATCATCACAAACGTTAAAATATGCGCAATACTTTGCGTAGCCATAGCAAACTCGGCAAATAAACCACAAATACCCGCCACAAACTGCAAACTAAAATAACGTGCACTTAAATTACTAATATCACCACTGCGAATAGTTTTATACGTTTGTGGCATTACACGCACCGAGCTCATTACCAAACCAACAAAGGTTAACCACGTTAGTACCTTAGCTGTATCGAGTACTGGGTTAGCTAATAACGTAAATGGAATAAGCGAAAAAGCCAACATACACAGTAACTGAACACGCTCTTTTCGTTCAGCATTATAACGCGCAAAATAGTATAAAATAGAACCACTTAATATACCTGTTACTATAAATGGCAGCGCCATATAAAAGCGCTCAAAATACAGATTAAAGGCAATAAAGTACGTACTTTGTGCAACACCAAAGGTCATCATCAACAGCGATAAACCCGACACGCTGCGATTTTTACGAATTTTATTTAGCAGTGGTAAAAAACTAAAGACTAAAATAAATGAAGACAATACAGGCAGAAAATGTGCCAAAGCAACCTCGCTCGTTACGTAAGTGTTAATAGGAATTAAAATGGAAACATATAATAAACATATGTTTTTAAAGGATTTTATATTATAGCGGCATTGTAGTGGCGACTAGATTTTACTCAACTAAATTGAAAATATTTTTTTAGCAGCTGGCAACTTAGCTATACAAAAATCGTTAGCTTAAGTTCACGCTTTTGCTGTTTTTAGCATAACCATCTGCAAAACTTGAATTGCAATTGATAATTGTTATCATGCGCAATACTTATCATCTTTTCTTGCTTTATATATGCGAAAAACACTGTTTAAAATTCATAGCTGGGTTGCCCTTATTGCTATCATCCCCCTTATTGTTATTAGCATTACAGGGAGTGTTTTAGTATTTAAAAGCGAAATAGATGGCCTGCTAATGCCAAATAGCCACTTTGTGGTAAAAGCATTACCTGAGCGACTACCTATTGATAAGTTAATCGCTAAAACAGAGCGTACTTACCCTAATTATATAGTAGCTAGTTGGGAAATATTTAACGATGATACTGCTGATCGGGTTTACTTAATAAAGCGCGGTACAGAGCAATGGGCTAAGTTACATTTAAACCAATACACAGGTGATATTTTGTCAGAGCCTGTGGGTACCAGCCATTATTTCACCGATTGGTTTTTAGAGCTGCATTACACCTTTTTACTTAACGATTTTAAAAATTTACCAGGGCAAACGGGCACTGTATTAGGGTTCTTTTTTGCGGTGTTTTTACTCGTATTGGGTATTAGCGGCCTGATTATTTATCGCAAATTTTGGCGACGCTTATTTAGCGTACGCTGGCGTGCAACACTACAAATAGTGCTTAGCGACATTCATAAAATGACCGGCGTGTTAGGCTCACCCATTATTATTATTTTAGCCATTACTGGCGGCTACTTTAACTGGGCTGTGTGGTATCACGAAGTGATAGAACACGCACAAGAAGAGCATTATGTACTAACCAACCCCTTATACAGTCACGACATTTCGTTGCAGCAAATACTCGATGACAGCAAAAAACAAATCTCTACTTTTAACGGTACTTTTTTAGTTTTGCCATTAGAGCCAGACGAAAACATTACCTTATTTGGTGAAGTAAGCACAACCAATCCGCTGGCTAGTGAATACGCCAATACAATTACTTACAATAAGCTAACTGGCGAGCACATGGCTAACTGGGATATTCGCGAAGTAGGAATTGGCTGGCAAGTAATTGATAGCTTTAGAAAGCTCCACTTTGGCTACTTTGCAGGGCTTGTAAGTAAGGTGCTGTGGGCTGTTATTGGCTTAAGCCCTGTATGGCTTGCAGGTACTGGCTTTTATTTATGGCTTACCCGACGTGCACGCAAAAAGCAGTCACGACACAACCGTTTAAATAAACGCCGCACAGCAAACCCTTGATTAAAAAACAAACTCATTATAATGTTAGGTAAAGTAGTAATTAACTCTATTTAAGCTACTTACTTTTGTATCAATGGAGTGAGTTTATGAAATTTTATACGCTTGTGATAATTACTATTTTTTCATTAATAACCGGCTGCAGCAGTACTAACAATCAAAAGCAAATACTGCAAACTATACCGCTTACACAAGTAATTAATCATGCTTTATTTAGCCAGCAACCCACTTTATCTGAACAAGCTATTTTTGAGCTGTCTGAGGTCGAGACAGAGCAGTTTTTAGCGTATGCCAAAAAACAGCTATTATCTGGGATTCGTACCGATAGAGTTGTTTATAATTACCTTGAAAACCAACTAACTAACTTTACATATCACGGCGATACACTCACTTCTACACAAACAGTTAATCGAGCGCAAGGAAACTGTATTAGCCTAGCGGTGCTTACCCAAAGCTATGCTCGCATTCTTGGTTTAGATACGAGTTTTCAAGAAATGACCAGCGAGCCTGTTTACGCAAAAGAAAGTAACTTAGTGTATGTAGCTAACCATTTTAGAACTATGGTTTATGCCCCTAAAGAAATAGGTACCGCTAAAAACATAAATCCAATAAGCACAATAACAACCCGCGCAGGTACGTTAATCGACTACTTCCCAACTCGAGACAGTATTTACTCAGGTAGTGCTAACCATAATGACTTACTCGCTAAGTTTTATAGCAATTTAGCCGCTAGCGCATTAGCAAACAAACAATTAAACATGGCATATTCTCTTATTTTGCAAGCTAATAACTACACCCCTAAAGATCCTGAGCTATTTAACTTAGCAGGCATATTACACCGCCATGCTGGCGACTTACAAAGCGCGAAAAATATTTATCAAGCAGCATTAAATAACAATTATGCGAGCATAAATTTAATTAGTAACTATCAATTATTAGCTCAAAAGCTTGGTGATACTCAGCTTGCGCAGCAGTTATCTTTACAACTAATAAATATAGAAAAAGATCCTTATGAGTTATTAGTACTGGCTAAAAATGAGTTACAAACAGGAAATATTTATAGCGCTAACAAACATGTTGAGCAAGCAATAGTAAAAGCACCGTATATAGCCGATCTGTATTTAGAGCTGGCGAAAATACGCTTTCAGCAAGGTAAAACTCAACAAACACAAAGCTTACTTGAAAAAGCCATCGAACTTGAACGCGACAAACAAAAGCTTAATGTGTATCAAGCTAAGTTACTGTCGTTAAGTATGACAAAGTAAATGTGGGTTTTACGGCACTTAAATCGCCGCTCAAACCCCGTTATTAATTATTTTTACCTTTGCTTTTAAAAACGCTAAAGCGAATAATAAAAACTTAACCACGCGCGCATTTCATCTGCAAAGCTATCGCCTTCTACGCGCGATAAGCCCAAATTAAACGTTAAATCATTTATACCTGCAGGCCCCATCCCAAAGCTAATATCACCTTGATATTTTAAGCCGTAACTTTGTGCATATACCATGCTATCAAGTTGGTGTTGCTTGTAATAAAGCCAAGGTAACCCCTCTTTAAAGCTAAACCCAGCACCATAACCTTGATAACGCTTTGCAGTTGCACTGTAAAAAGGCAGCTCAGATGAAAGTACAAATTCGCTACTTTGTTGCTGATTAATCAGGTTTGAGCCAAAGCCACCTAATGCAAGGCTGCCATCATCACGTTGCTTTTGCTCAAGGCTTGCATAAAGAGGAATACCAAATGCTTTACCAAAAATTTGGGCGGCTAAATCGTAACCTTGCCAATTATTACTTTTGCTGCTGCCATCGTACCAGCTCGCATAAATACTTTGGCCTATAACAAAGTCTTGGCGGTCATATTGCCAGCTTTGAGTAACGCCTAAGCGCGTCCAGCTTTTATGGTTTTGTTTGTAGTCAGTGTAATTATAAGCAAGCTCTGGCGTTAAGTTTAACTGCCCAAATTTAAGAGGGTAACTTATTGCAGCAAAACCACCGCGCGCAGTAATATCGGCGCTTAAGCTTGTTTGATTTAAGGATTTATATTGGCGTGCTGTATTTAAATTATAATCAAACACGCTAAGTTTGAATTTTACTGGTAATGCACTGTATTTTGCCTGCACAAAACCACCATGCAAAGCACCATTGTGCAAGTCGGCGCTATACCCTGCCTGTAAGTCGAGCTGTTTTAATAAATCGCTACTTTTAACCCCTAAATTCAACAAACTGGTTGCAGCCGAATAATACTGCGCGCCTAGTGCAAAAGTGGCTTGTTGCTCAAGTGCATTGTAGCTACTTTGTGTGCCTACTTGGTTAGTGTAAATGTTAGCTTTTGGAAGTGTGTGTTGATTAACCATAAGCAGTGGCGCATGTTTAGTGGTTGCAATATCACTAACCATATTCCCTTGGTGTGTTTTCGCTAGTTGTTTTACATTGGGGCCATCTGCGCTAATCGAGAAATAAAGTAATGAGCCATCAGTCATTTCAATGGGATGTGCAACCGCTTCTTGCCCTTGAGTTAGTTTAGTGAGTGTTTTGCTTGCAATATGATAACTATAAATATCGGTAGCGCTATTTAAGCCAGCAATAAAGTAAAGCGACTCTCCATTTTGGCTAAAACTTGGTTGGCTTAAATATTGATACCCGTTTGGCATAGCCACTGATTGACGGTGCTCACCATCCGTATTTTGTATATATAATTGCCAATTTTCGTTTAAAGATGCTGATAAGTAAGCTAATTTAGTTTCATCAGGGTTTAATATTGGGTAGTCATACGCCGTTTTTAAACTTTTACTAAATAACTCAGTGACGACTTTAGTGGTTAAATTTACTTTCACTAATTCTGAGTAACCACCTCTTACTTGCTCAGCATATAAGGTTTCACCATCGCTGGTTACGCTAAAACGGCGAATACCTGCAAGCTCGGTAAGCTGCTCTATATTGCCGGTTTCAGTGTTGTAGCTAAAAACATCAGAAACACGATTATAACTCCCCGATTCCTCAGTACTAAAAGCACTAAAGTAAAGCGTGGTATTATTAATCCATTGTGGGTTAGCTATGCCTGCTCGGTTAATTTGGTTAAGCACTTGTTTTTGCTCACGCTTAAATACACCAGGTGCAGTGTCAGCAATATCTAGGGGATCATTTTCTAATAGCTTTTTTTGTGCTTTATTAAAGCTATTTTCGGCTTTAGTATTTTGCTCTGTGCTGTACACAATAAGCTTAGTGTTATCGTTTTTATCACGCTCTACAATTGCCAGCTTACTGCCATCTTTTGCAAGCGCAGGGTTACTTGCATATAAACTAAGCTGTAGCCACAGCTCACTATTAAGCTTAGGTTCTAATTGCTCTTTGGCCATAGCTTTGTAAGTGTATTCAGCTACAAAACGGCGGTACAGCTTAGCGGCACTTTGCCCAAACACGCCGCTAAATGCTTGATCAAAATCACGCACTTTTACGCCTTGCATGCGTGTCCAAACGCTATCGAGCGTTTGCTCTGAATAGTTTTGCTCTAACCAATTTAAAAAACGGCTACCAATTAAATACGCCATGGAGCTGGCCATAAAGCCACCTTCGGTACTATTTAACTGTGAGTAGCTGGGCAACGCTCCTTGCTGGGCAAACTCTACTAATATTGCTTCTGAGTAGTTATCAAATAAGCGCCCACGACCGGTCATTTTAGATTCAATTAACGTGGCATAACCCTCGGCAACCCAACGAGGGGTATTGCTGTAAGTTAGATCGTATAGATCCCATAGACTGCGTATTTTTTGCTGCCAGTTATTACGTGTTGGCTGTGCTAAATGCACTAAGTGAATGTACTCGTGCAATACCAATAACTGCTGCCAACCTGAGGTATTTGATATAACAGTATCTGATTGTGGCGGCGTGGTAAAAAGTGCCATTATCGGGTTATTTGAGGTAGGTAGCGCAAAACCATTCGCTGCATTTAAGGGATCAAACACCACTACATCTACAGTTTTATCGAGTGCGCGGTTTTGTTGCTCAAGCACTTTGGTACGTACTATTTCGAGCTCTACAGCAGTCGATTTGGCAAAGTCGGTATGCTCAATACTGTAATGCACATTAAAGTGCTCGGTATGAATGGTTTGCCAGTCGTTGCCATAGCTCGGCGCGGTAAGTAATAAAGCCGCTGCGATAAGTGTTTTTTTCATTATAGTCCCTTAGATGATCCCTTAACTGCACCTAGGTTATTACTAATTACTTTTAGTTGGCAGTAATAAAGTGTAATAAAACATGTGCAACTATAAACTACACATGCTTTTAGTAGAGCTACATCCAGCTACGGGGATCAGATTCAACCTGCATAAGTGTAAAATCAATTATAAAGTCAGCATCTTGCTGCTTTATATAGGGCATAAAAGCGTAACCTGAGGCGAGTTGTATATACACACTTTTTAACCCTGAGCGACGCATTAAGTAGGTACTTATACTACGGGCACTTTGTGTTTTATACAGTTCAAACACCCGATAATGTACGCCAATCAAGCCTTTGCGCACCACCATATAATACCGGCCATTATCTTCATGTAAGTAATAGCCATAACGCTGATACGACAAGGTAACTAAACCAGAAAATGCAACAAATACACCTAAACTAAGCCACATATTAAACTCAGCTACTAAGCAAAAAACAAATACTAATATGCTCGGTAAAAGCGCATAAAAAACCAAGTTTTTATATAGTAGTGCGCGCTCTGCGCCTGTAAATGCGAGGTTTTTGCTATTAAACCAAGGATAAATCCATTGGCAAACACTGTTTACTTGTGCCGCGTTTAATACCGGTAAGAGCAAGGTTTGTTTATTATTTTTAGCAGCAACGCCTGCTACCATACCACCACTGCTCGCTTGCAAGCATTCAACGGTAAAGCGCTTTAATAGTCGGGCAACTAAGTTTTGTTTTATAACAATTGATTGCACCTTATCTAAGCTCATAGATAACTGATGGCGCTCTAATAAGCCAGCAATGCGTTTAAACTTTTGTCCTTTAAAATACAGCTCGTAGTTATAAAACCGAATCAACGACATGCCAACCGATAACAACACCGCAATAATAACCAACAAAACAATTAAGGTGATCACCGCAAACATGGCAGCATTGGCCACTATACCTAGCTCTTGCTGGTAAAAGCCCTCCATTTTAGCAATCAGCTTTTGCTCTAAAAAATCGATAACAACATTTATAAATGGCGCAATAGCTGCAAAGGCTAAAATAGCCATATTTGATATTAAACCAAACTTAGCAATTTCTTTATTGCTAATAAATAGACTGCTTTGTGCTGTTACTTGGTGATCTACATTGTCAGTTACAGTATCTTGCTGCTGGGCTTTGTAAGCAAAAATTTGTTTACGCATTTGTTGTGCGTGTTCTTTGGTTATTCCCGGCAGTACCACTTCTTGCGCTACGCTACCTGCGGCATCAAAAATACAATTTACTAAGTTAATAGGGGTAAAATAAAACGGCTCAGCAATATTTACGTTTTGTACGCGAGCAAATTTAAGGGTTAAACGCTCTTTTTTAAATACGCCTTTTTTGAGTAAAATTTCGTGTTCTTCAGAAATACAAAAACGAAAGCTTTTATAATATAAAAAAGAGTAAATAAGCAAAGCAACAAGCGCGACGGCTCCGGCAATTTGTCCCCAAAATAGTTTGTTTTCAACTTGAGTTACAAACACAATCGTAATAGGTAGCAAATTAAATATGCCATCTCTTATAACTCGCACCATAAAATGGACAACAAAATACACTAACGCCCAAGGCGATACAGCTTGCCAATGTAAACTACTTGCGCTACCAGCGTTACTCATCTGCAGGGGTTACTTGTGCGATGTTATCGTCGTTGCGGTAGTTTTGTACAAACTGGCGCATATTTTTACAATCGTCGTGAGTTAAGCCGCTAATTTGCAGGTCGGCGCTCATGCCACCAGCGCTGTATAGCTTTAAACTCGCTAAGCCGAGTTTGCGCTCAATTGGCCCGCGGTGCACCTCAATATGCTGTACTCGCGCTAGCGGCAAAATAACTATTTGCTGCCAAATAATTCCCTTTTTAAACGCGATATCGTGGGTGCGCATTGCTACCCCTTGCAGCTTTATACTCACTACATTATAAAACATTGATAATATGATAATTATTGGCATGCCAATCAACAAATACGTTTGCGCTAGATTAGCAAAAGCAGCATTTAAGTAACACGCCACCACTAAGCCGGTTATTAAAGGAATATAAAACGCCAGCCAATTAAGTTGCACATGCAGCAAAGCGTTAGCCGCCAATGGCTTAAACTCAATATTACTATGTTGTGGTAAGTTGGTTATTTGTTGATTATTAAACACCATATTATTGTTTAAACTCACTATTACTTATATAAATACAAGGCTCAACTCAGCCATTTAATGATGGTAATTAAGGTATGGCTTTGTTTTGGCGCGAGCGTAACGGCATCATTTAATACGTTGGCTGCTTCAAGGCAAAGCATGTTGTTATATTCAGTATTAGCAAAGTTAGATAAACGCTTTGATTTTTCTATCCATGGATTCCACAATACGCAAGAGCTGGAATTTTCTCGGCCCACACTAATTATACCCTCGGGAGTATTAATGGTTTGCACTGGCGCTGCTTGGGTATAAACCATGTCGGTTTCGCGGGCAAAACTAACCACATCACTTTGCATTACTGGAGCTTCGCCAAATTCAGTATATTGCGCACCTTGCAAACCATCAACGCTGGTATTGTTAATATCTGATGTTGGAAAATAAGTATGCAGCGCTTGCGAAAAGCTAAACGGTGTATTGCTTAAATTTGTGGTTGTTAAGCGCACTTGTAACTGCTCGTTTAGTACAAACTCAACTCGTAAGCTTGATTGATGCGGCCAATAATCAAGATTAACTAGTTTCATGGGTAATTTAAGGCTAACAATAACTTCGTATTCGGTTTCATGCACTTCATCGGCCTGCCACAAACTCGTTCGAGCAAAACCATGCGCCGGAAAATCGCTGTTATCGTGTGCTCCAAACCAAGGCCAACAAATTGGGATACCGCCGCGAATACTGGCATTTTCTTGGAATGTTTCTTCTTGAGATACCCATAACAATGGCTGCTTACCTTTTGGGGTAAACTCGGTAATTTGCCCGCCTTGCAAAAATATTTTTGCATCGCAATGGCTGCTATTTATATTAATAAATTCTAAACCGGTGTCAGTATGACAAATACTAACGGAAGGTGATAACTTCATATTATTTCCTATAATGCTGGCACGTAGTGTTAAATGTGCACCTAAATAGTCAAGTAAGCTTATAAATCATCTACATGATAAGCGAAATAATTTAAATATCGATCGCTTTATTTTCACTCGGTAATACCTGCGAGGTATTTATAAATAATTACTTTGTACTAATACTTATTTATAAATGTCACCCTCAGTAAATTAGCAATACTTATAAATTGATAAAAAAAACTCATTATCTATACTCTATAGGCTTAAAGGTATACTACAGCCATTGGCGAATAAAACACTACAGACATAGATTAAAAATTAAAAAACACAAATTTTAATTACTGCTCAAACTAATAAAAACCACAAAAAGCAGGCTAAAATGCAATATATCATTTGAATTCAATTTACTTGATGTGTAACATTTCGCGATTATGGCAAACCATTGCGCCCTTTTAACGAGATTAGCTAAATGCAAAAACATAACGAGTTATTGGTTTCTTTACGTAAAGTGATTCGTGCGATCGATTTACACTCTAAGCAACTGAATAAAACTTCAGGCTTAACTGGGCCACAACTGCTTATAATGCAAGAGGTTTCCCATACAGATGGGATAACAGCAAGCCGTATAGCTCAAAATGTAAATTTAAGCCCGGCAACCGTTACTAATATTCTTGATAGGATAGAAGGTAGAGACTTAGTAACTCGGGTACGTAGCCAAATGGATAAGCGTCGAGTGAGTTTATACCTCACCGATAAAGGAAAGGAGTTACTTGATAAAGCACCGCAACCACTACAAGAGCATTTTATTGCTAAGTTTTCGGCACTTGCAGAGTGGGAGCAGAGCCTATTACTGTCGTCAATGCAGCGCATTGCCGCAATGATGGATGCAGATAAACTTGATGCATCGCCTCTGTTAGAAGTGGGTGCGCTTACTCAAGCTCCTAAATAATAAATTTACACAGGATGTGCTTTTACATCTTAAATTTTCAATCAAAATCTGAGCAGCAATTTATGACTAAACTTTCGAAATTAACACTTGCCCTCATGCTAGCTGGTGCGTCGAGCAATGTATTCGCCGCAGATCTAGACACGCTTCAAACTCAGCTTAAACAACTTAAACAGCAAATGCAGATGCTAGAGCAGCAATTAGCAGCTGAAAAAACCAAACAACAACAAATTAATGAGCAACACGAACAACAAGTTGCTCAAATAAGTAAAAAAGCGGATACAAAAATTGTTGCTGTTGCAGAGTCTGAATCAGATAAAAAAGACGAAGGCATTAAAATTGGCGGTGCTATTCGCGCTAATTACAGCATTAATTCATACGATGATGACAATAAAGATCGCGGCGGCGACTTTGATTTTGATATTTTCCGTTTAAATGTATCTGGTGAAATTAATGATATTTCTCTAAATGGTGAAATTCGCTTTTACGATTACATGACTGTAATTAAATACGCTTACCTTGGTTATGAGTTTGTGGATGGTTGGGAAGGCCAAGCAGGTATAACATCTGTTCCTTTTGGTAACGGCCCGTACAACTCACACAGTTATTTTTTTAGCACTAACTATTACGTAGGGTTAGAAGACGATTTTGATTTAGGTGTGGTAGTAAAACGTAAACTTAAAGACAACTGGAAGCTAGACCTTGGTTTTTTCAAAAATGATGAACTAGGCGGAGTAGACGGTGGTTCCGATAAAAGCAAGCGTTACTCGTACGATATTGTAGGTAGTCGTGCACCAAATGAAGGTACATACGCAGAACCTGTAAATAAAATTGGTGAATACAATACCTTTGCAGGTCGCGCAACGTATCAAGTAGAGCATAGTAAAAACGTAATTACCGATCTGGGTGTATCGCTATTAAGTGGCGGCCTACATGACGGTAATGACCGTGCTGGAAGCTACGGTGCATGGGCTGTGCATCTTGATAGCAAAATTAATAACTGGAACGTACAATTTCAACATGGCGAGTACGACTACGACCTAGACGATAATAGCAACCGTTTTGCTGTAGGTGCTTACGCTTATTACGATACTGTTTCGAGCAAAGCAACAATGACTAACTTCAACGTAGCTTATAACTACTCACTTGAGTGGGGCCCAGTGACCGACATTCAGTTTTACAACGATTACGGTATTATTTACGACAAGTCTGATAACAGCGCAAATACTTGGATGAATGTAACGGGTATGAGTGTTGCTGCAGGTGGTTTCTTTAGTTACTTCGACTTTATCCAAGCACGTAATCAACCATTTATTGGCGGAACAATTATTGGTGAAGGCGATACAGAACGTCGCTTTAATATTAACCTTGGTTATTACTTTTAAGCCAAGCAAGGTTAATTAGCTAGTTAATTAGTTAGTTATAAAGGGCAACTTTGTTTGCCCTTTTTGCTGCGCTAATTTTATTTATTCCTTTATGTCCACGTATTAAGTAACTGCAATTGCGCTTAAATTTCGGCATTAATTACTCTATAATCAAACTAACTATAATTTAATAAAACTAACCTAAGTGAATATAAAAACAACCTATATATATTACAAAAAGGTATGGTTTAAAGTACTTGGCTTAATGCTAGTTGTACTTGGAATTATAGGTATAGTACTACCGGTTATGCCCACCACCATCTTTTTTATTTTAGCTCTGGCCTGTTTTACTCGCTCATCGCCTGCACTTGAGCATTGGCTTTTAAATCATCCACGATACGGCACTACCCTGCACCAGTGGCAAGCACATAAAGTAGTGCCTGTTAAAGCCAAATATTGCGCCGCTTTGGGCATGCTGGTTGGTTTTATATTTTTACTGGCTTCATCTCCTGCTGTTTGGGTTATTTTTTTAGTTGCCATAATTGAAGTGGCTGTAATGATTTATTTAATTTTAAGACCCTCTTCCATACCAAAAAGTTGAATATCCCGCTTTAACAACGTAAATACCCGCTGTTTATAAAAACTTAATGTAAAGTTTAGTAAGTATATTTGTAATAGCTAATACAAATCATTATCATGTGGTAAATATTAATTAGTTTACAGTTATTATGGCGTTTATTAACAAACGAGCTTTATATAGCACCAGCCGGGCTTTACACATTTATATTTCTACAGCGCTATTTTTTTTGCTTATTTTATTTTGTGTTAGCGGCATAGTACTTAACCATGTTGACTGGCTTAAAAATGATAAAAATAATGGCCAAATATCAACTCCAATTCCAAGTGCATTGGCTGCCAAAGCAAATGCGCAGTTAAGTACCTTACCTACACTCTACCCCGAAATAGAAGCTTACTTAGCCAAGCAATATGCGCTCACTAACGTAAAAAGCATTGAATGGGAAAAAGAGGACGCACTGGTAATGCTCGACTACCCATTACCCGCGGGGTTTGCCTACGCCGAGCTCGACTTTATAAGTGGCACACTAAACCTTGATTACCAAACAGGTGGTTTTTTAAGCCTAATTGGCGATCTACATAAAGGCCGACATAGTGGCGAAGCATGGAGTTGGGTAATAGATATCTCAGCTGTATTAATGATCTTATTTGCCATTACCGGCATGATTATTTTATTTCAAAACAGAAAAAAACGCTTAGCAGGAATATGGATAACGGTGTTAGGCATAGCAACGCCTGTCGTTATTTATTTATGTTGGGTTCCACAATTAAAAGGAGTGTATTAATGATTAAATTTAAAGTGTTTATAAGCGCAGCATTACTGCTAGTTGCGACGTTTTTTCAAGCGACTGCGCATGCACAAACTGCACAATTAGAAATTGAATTAAACCTACCCGAATTAGACGTACAACCGTATCACCGCCCTTATGTTGCAGTTTGGCTAGAAACAAGCGAGCGCAAACACGTTACTACGCTGGCACTTTGGGTACAAAAAGCCGAATGGTTTAAAGACTTACGCCAATGGTGGCGTAAAGCCGGTAAGAGTAACCTTAACTTCGACGGCATAAGCGGCGCAACCAAACGAGCTGGATCTTACACCATTAATTGGCAGGGCAATGATTTAGACGGTAACCCAGTAAAACCGGGTAAATACTTACTTAATATTGAAGTGGTACGCGAAGAAGGCGGCCGAGATTACAGCCGTGTCGAAATAGACCTAACACAAGAGGGTAAAATCACGATTGATGGTACCAATGAATTTTCACAAAGCTTCGTCACTATTATTGCCAAGTAATACATAGCAGCAAATAAAGCATCCGCTAAAACCATTTAAAAAGGAACGATTATGAAAATCAATTTACTTAAAAGTGCATTAATTGGCGCACTTACAGTCACTGCACTTGCATCAAGCTATGCTAACGCCCATGCACAATGGTTAGTGCCATCGCATACTTCTTTATCTGGCGATAAAGCGCATTATGTAATGATTGACGCGAGTATTTCTAATGAAATTTTTGCTCCCGACAAAGCATACCGCCCAACTGAGAAAGACGCACAATACGACGACAATTTACTGATGGCTATCGGCCCTGACGGCAAACCTATTAGCGATAATATTCGCGCTTACTTTTTACAGCGTAAAAACTCTGCGGCAGTTAAATTAACCAACGAAGGGACTTACCATATTGCAATGAAACGTGAACCACGTTTAATGACCTTTTATAAAGATGCAAAAGGTGAGCGTCGTCGTGTTTTTGGTGGCAAAAACAGTAAAGATATTCCAGCAGACGCTACAGATATTAAAACAACCAAAGCATTTTCTACCGTTGATACGTTTGTAAGTCGTAACGGCACATCTAAGCCTGCACTACTCGGTAAAGGTTTAGAGATTAGCGGCCCAACTCACCCTAACGATTTATTTGTTGGTGAACAAGCGCGTTTTCAGTTGCTCAAAGCTGGTAAGCCGGCAGCAAACGTTGAGCTGGCAATATTAAAAGGTGATACACGCTACCGTAACGAACGTGGCGAAGTTAAAGTAACCACTGACAAAAACGGCTTTTTTAGCACAACGTGGCAGCACCCGGGTTTATACTTAATTGAAGCAAGCGTGAGCGAAGAGTCGTCTGAAAAAGGCATAGATAACGTGCGTTACTCGTTATTTACTACATTAGACGTTGCGCCAGAGTAATACTTAACTCTTGAATTAAAACATTAAAAACAATAAAGAGGCCAAGTAATTTACTTGGCCTTTTTTATTTACATTTACTAAATTAATTGTATTAAAAAACACCTCAATTCACCCTGTGATTGCAACTACTCAACACAAGCACACCTATTTAAATTAGTACGTTCAGCGCAAAGTAAACACCAGCCTTAGCTATTTGCATAACTTAGTTTGTTTTGATCTTTGCACTATCCTATTAGCTTCTTTAAGATGCGGCGCTTTTAGACTCAACAATAGCAGCCCTTGGGGGATCACATGACCATACAGCGCTTTTCAGCGAAAAAATTAGCACTTAGCTTGGCCGTTACTACTGCATTGAGCACGCCTTATTCAGTAGCTGTAGCCGCAGAGCCAGATAGTCAAGCACAAGAAAATATCGAAGTAATTTCGGTAACGGGTACTCGTCGCAGCTTACGCAGTATTGCTGAAAGTTCAGTACCTGTTGATATTATTACCAGTCGCGATATGGCCAGTACAGGCCAGCTTGAAATCAGCCAAGTACTTGCAAACCAAGTGCCAAGCTTTAACTACCCAAGCGCAACAATGGGCGATGGTACAGACCATGCTAAACCTGCAGTTTTGCGTGGTTTAGCCCCCGATCACACCCTAGTGCTTATTAATGGTAAGCGTCGTCATTCAGGTGCGCTATTAAACTTAGCTGGCGTAGTTGGGCGTGGTTCAACAGCTGTTGATTTAAATATGATCCCAACATCGGCAATTAAGCGCGTAGAAGTATTACGCGACGGTGCCGCAGCGCAATACGGCTCAGATGCTATTGCAGGGGTTATTAATATAATTCTTAAAGATGCAGCGCAGGGCGGCAGTGTAAGCGTAACTTACGGACAATATGATACTCAAATGGCTGGAGTACCTCAGCTTGAAAGCGTGTACGCAGATGCAAACGGCAACTTAGCATTTAATACTGGCGACGATCGTAAAATGAGCGATGGCGCAACGCGTACTATTAGCGCTAATTCTGGTTTTTCGTTAGCCGATAACGGTTTTGTAAACGTATCTATTGAATATCGTGATAACGACTCTACCCAGCGCTCTGGTTTTGACCCTCGCGAGCAATATAGCCGCCTTGATGATGGTAGCCTAGATCCACGCGAGTTCACTATCGATCGTTACAATCACCGCTTTGGTAAAGCAGAGCTTGAAGACTATGCACTGTTTTACAACATGGGCTACGACTTTGATAACGGCTTAAACTTATACTCTTTTGGTAGCTACTCTAAGCGTGAAGGCAACTCAGGCGGGTTTTATCGCCGAGCTGTAGATAAAAATAACATTTTAGACGTTTACCCTAATGGCTTTTTGCCACAAATTGAAACCGACGTAGAAGATTACTCTCTCGCTCTTGGTTTACAAGGTGAAACAGGCGACTGGACATGGGATGTAAGTACCAACTACGGCCGCAACGACTTTGCATTAGGCGTAGTAAATAGCTTAAATACATCTTTAGGTGCCACCAGCCAAACCGAATTTGATAACGGCGCATTGGTTTATGACCAATTTATTGTTAATGGAGATGCCAGCACAGCATTTGATTTAGGTTTACCAGATGACGTATTTTTTACTATAGGTGCTGAATACCGCCACGAAAGCTACAAAATAGAACAAGGCGAAGAAGCTTCTTATATTACCGCGCTTGATAGTAACGGCAACCCAATTGCAGCAGGTGGTGCACAGGTACTATCTGGTTTTGGTCCGCAAAGTGTTACCGACGAAAGCCGCCACAACGTAGCACTTTTTGTTGAATTTGATACCTACCTAACAGAAAAGTGGAATGTGGTTTTAGCCAGCCGTTATGAAGATTACAGCGACTTTGGCGACACATTCACCTCAAAAATAGCAACGCGTTACAGTATTACTGATAACTTATCGTTACGTGGTGCAGCAAGTACCGGCTTTCGCGCGCCATCGCTAGCACAAAGCTCGTATCGTCAAATATCAACCATACTTGAAAACAACCAAGCGTTTGAAGTAGGTTTATTTCCAAGTGACTCTCCAGCAGCACAAGCATTAGGCGCTAAAAAACTAGACGCTGAAGACTCTGTAAACTTAACCGCTGGCTTTGTCTACACTCAAGGTAATTTTAGCCTAACGGTTGATGCATATCGTATTGATATTGATGACCGGATTGTACTCTCTGAAAACCTAGCCGGTGCAGCAGTTGCGCAAATTTTAGCAAACGCTGGTGAGCTAAACACCGAAAGCGTACGCTACTTTACCAATGCAATAGACTCACGTACGCAAGGTGTAGACATAGTTGCAACTTATTTACTGGAACTAGATAACCTAGGCGACGTACGCTTAAACGCAGCGGTTAACTTTAACGACACTAAAGTCACCCATATAGACGACAACCCTGAAGAACTCAATTCGTTAGGTGATGACTATGTTGTATTTGCTCGGCGTGAAGTGGGCCGTTTTGAAGAAGGCACACCAGATAGCAAACTAAACTTATCGGCTGTTTGGAGCTTTAACGAATGGCAAACTACACTGCGTGCCACGCGTTATGGCGAAGTTGCTGATATTTCTACAAGCAGCGACCGAGATGAATACCTAGATGCAAAATGGATAACCGATCTTGAAGTGGCTTATAGCCCTAACGATGAATGGAAATTTGCCGTAGGCGCTAACAACCTGTTTGATCAGTACCCACAAGCAACTGTAGATAACATTGGTTACTCTAACTTTGGTCAAATATTCCCGTACACCCCCTACGTGCCATACAGTTTAGATGGCCGCTTTTTATACGGTAATATTACTTACCGCTTTTAATAAAAGTGCTAGCTAAAAGTTGAAAGTTATAAAGGATGCATTACGCATCCTTTTTTTGCTGCTTAACGATTGATCTAAGTAACATTCGCGTTAATCCTGAAAAAAATCTCATTATGATTAAAGCAGAGCTAGGGTATGTCAGCGTTAATAATACTTTGAAGGCTGTAAAATTTTAAAAAAAACAGCATTTTTAGCCACTTAAATTATTGTATTTTATAAGCGTGTCAGTCATTCTATTTATACGCAAACCACTTGGGTTTAAAAACTCACCTAGGAAAAACACGTGTTAGAAATAGCTTTAATTTACTTAGCGGCAGCAATTGTAGCTGTGCCTATTGCCAAACGAGTAGGACTCGGATCGGTGCTGGGTTATTTAATCGCAGGCATACTTATTGGCCCTTATGCCTTAGCTATGGTTGGCGATCAAACCGATGTAATGCACTTTGCCGAATTTGGCGTAGTAATGATGCTATTTTTAGTTGGTTTAGAGCTGCAACCTTCACGTTTATGGACATTACGCCACTCAATTTTAGGGTTAGGTGGTTTACAAGTAGTGTTAACCGCAGCCGTTATTTTTGCATCTTGTTATTGGCTGTTTGCCATGCATTGGCAAACAGCCCTTGCCATTGGTTTAATGCTGGCGCTTTCCTCTACCGCTATTGTACTGCAAAGCCTAGAAGAAAAAGGCTGGCTAAAACAAGAAGCTGGGCAAAATGCTTTTTCTGTACTGCTATTTCAAGATATCGCTATTATTCCTATTTTAGCGTTATTACCCTTACTCGCATTTGCACCACTGAGTGGCAACGCCGAGGTTAGTGATTCAATTATTGCCAACTGGCCGGTTTGGCAACAAGTAGGTGCATCGATTGCTGTTATTGCCGCCATTATTGCTTGCGGTAAATATATATCGGCCCCCATTTTTAGATATATAGCGCAAACACATATACGTGAAATATTTACCATTTTTGCGCTTTTTTTAGTGGTTGCCATTGCATTGGTTATGCAAAGTATTGGCTTATCACCTGCGCTGGGTACCTTTTTAGCTGGCGTAGTACTTGCCGAAAGTGAATTTAGGCACGAGTTAGAGGCCGACATAGAGCCTTTTAAAGGTCTGCTATTAGGGCTGTTTTTTATTACTGTGGGCGCGTCGATTAACTTTGAACTGTTTTTTAATCAATTTAGCACTGTGATTAGCTTAGTTGTTTTATTGATAGTAATTAAAGCCTGTATTTTATTTGCGCTGGCTTTTACCTTTAAAATAAATAAAAAGCAGCAACTATTATTTACACTGGCTTTGGCACAAGGAGGCGAATTTGCTTTTGTATTATTAAGTGTAACTAGTACGCTAAGCATTTTAACGCCCGAACAAACCGCATTAACAACCTTAGTGGTGGCTATTTCTATGTTAATAGCCCCTTTATTATTAATGTTTTACGAGCAACTGCAAAAACGCGATAGCAGCGTAAAGCCTGAATTTGATAAACCCGAGCATATTAGCAGCGCTAAACATGTCATTATTGCGGGCTACGGTCGCTTTGGCCAAGTAATGGGGCGTTTACTGCATGCCCAGGGTTACGAAATAACAGTACTTGATCATAGCCCTACGCAAATTGAATTATTACGCCGCTTTGGTAAAACGGTATTTTATGGTGATGCTGGGCGTCAGGAGTTACTTGAAGCCGCAGGCGCAAAAACAGCGCAAATGCTGGTAGTGGCTATAGATAACCCCGATAAAACATTAGAAATTATTAAGCTTGCGCAAAAAAACTACCCGCAGTTAAAAATTGTTGCACGTGCTATCGACCGTCGTCACGCTTATCAATTACTTAGTTTAAAAGTAGATGCCTTTAATCGTGAAACTGTTGATTCTGCCATCAGCCTTGCAGTTAAAGCGCTCGAGTTATTAGGTAACAATAAACCCGATGCCGAGCGAGCTGGTAAGCTATTTAGAGATCACGACCGCGCCAGTGTATTACAGTTAGCAAAATTATGGGGCGACGATATTAGCTACGGTGTAGCTGTACGCCAGCGTATGGAAGATTTAAAACAAGTACTACAACAAGACAAACAAGCACAAGAAGATTTAAATACCTGCGACGACAACGACTATATTGCGGGCTTAACAGAGGACGCTGCCAAGCCCAAAAAATCTAATGATAATGCTCACCTTGGATAGCTTGCCCCTGCTGGTTATAAAAGCCAGTGGCGCTATGCTCAATAAAACCAAGGTTAATCATTTTAGCTAAAAAGGGATCGTTTTCGTTGTCGCCTATATCGGCATAGTCAGTAGTTTGAAAGTTATCCCATTTAGCAAACTGAGCAACTATCGCTTGCTCGTTACTGCTTACATTATTAAGGCTGAGTAAGGTGTTTACTTGGCCTTTTTTACTGCTGACACTAAATGTTTTAACCAACTTTGACTGTGTAAATAAAGCCAGCTTATACTCAGTTTCAGCTTCGTTTAACACATAGTTTTTTACTTCATCACAACCTGTACCCTGAGTATTTACTAACGTCATTTTTGCTATTAAATGCGCATCCACCAGCTGGTTTTTTGCACTCCAGTTTTGTACTCCACGTACTTCTGACGGTTGGTATTCAATACCCCGCTGCTGAGCATTAAAGTAACGAATTGGCCGTATTTGCTTATTAGTTAAATGCTGCCACAGTTCGGTCGTTATTTCGTTTTGATGCGCTACTTGTTGCTGGTTTCGCCACAGGGTTAGCGCTTGAGTTGTTGGCTCGTTATTTTTATTGTTGGTTACAGTGTAAGTTGCTTTTAATAGCGCTGGGTTAACATTGCATTGCTGGGAAAAAGCGCTGCTACTGAATAATACGGTCATCATTAATAATGCTTTTTTCATTGGGTACTCTTTTTAAATGCTCTAATTTATGCTTTTAACATAGCTAAAAATAATGGCTGTTTTATGACAAAATATAATATAAAAACAACCCGCACAGAGTACGAGTTGTTTTGCACACACAAATTATAAACTTACTACTGCGCCACTTTGTCGTTTGCTGTTTTAACTAAATCTGCGGCAAAGTCCATTACATGAAATAAAAAGCTTTGCTCATTAGTGCCTGTCACTAAGTGCGCACCAGGGCCTATAGCATATACGCCAACATCTTCACCTGCGTGTGTTTCTGAGCTCATTGGTACCAGCGCTTCTTGATGAAAACCAGGGGTAGTAGTATCAACATTGGTTAAATCAACCCGCCCTGTTACTGGTGCAAAGTTATAACCGACGTCAGCATCTGTTTCGCTACCGAGGTTTCTAAAACCACCACCATTGGTATAACCTAGCGTTGTATATGGCATATCATCGGCCGCTAGGCTTGGCGTTGTTTCGCCTACGCCCACCACTTTACCTAAAATAGGATTACCGCGTTTAGGGTAACCCGCAATGGTAAATACATGGCTGTGATCGGCTGTTACAACAATAAGCGTTTCCTCTGGATTGGTGTTATCAACCGCAACTTTAACTGCTTTTGCCAATTCAATGGTGTCGTTTAAAGCGTTATATGCATTACCCGCATGGTGCGCGTGATCAATACGACCCGACTCAACGGTTAAGAAAAACCCTTTGTCGTTTTTGCCCAGTACATTTATGGCTTTTTCGGTCATTTGTGAAAGCGAAGGCTCGCCAGCAATATCATTTGCGCGGTCTGCTTCGTACTGCATGTGAGATTCGTTAAACAGCCCAAATACTTTAGTAGCATCATCGCTAATTGCATCAAAACCGGTTTGATCCATTACGTAAGTACCATTTGGATATTGCGTTTTCCATTCACTAATTAAATTACGATTATCAGTACGATCCCCTTCAACTGCACTTACTGCATCGGCTGAATTAAACGCAGCATCTTTTGGTAAAAAATGACGACGCCCGCCACCCATAACAACATCAATGCCATCTACATCAACACCATTAAAGCGCGCTTTTAGGTTGGCTTCAAAGTTAACCAGTTGCGATGCAATATCTTCACAATTAGCTGACTCGCTCGCGGGCATATCAGAAATATCTTCCCAGTTACGATCGGCCGATTTTGCGTACATAGCCGCAGGTGTTGCATGAGTAATGCGGGCAGTTGAAATAATACCGGTCGCTTTACCCGCAATTTCAGCAAGCTCTAGTGAGGTAACTAGCTCATGTCCTTTGCCCGACACACAATTACCACGCTCAACCGCTTCATCAATACCAATAACACCCACATCGGTTTTAACCCCTGAGGCCATTGCGGTCATAGTGCCGGCCGAATCGGGCGTTTGTGCATCTACGTTATAGGTTTTTACAAAACCTGAATACGGCATAGTTTCAAAGCTTAATTGATGCTCCTCACCCATTTCACCTTCTAACTGCCCGGCTAAAATACGCGCTGCAGTTATTGTCGAAATTCCCATACCATCGCCAACAAATAAAATAATATTTTTAGCCTTGCCTGACTCAGTCACTATGCTCGCATTTGCTGTTTTTGTGGTTGCTAACTTGGTTTGTGCATCGCTAAACCAAGCATTACTAGTAAGCGATGCTAACTGCTCGCTGCTAAGCGACGTAGCTGGTGCATTACATACTAAGTTACTTGATGTAGCCTCACTGCTTTCTAATATTCCATTACCGTTGGTATCTTCGCCTGTTTGTGTTGTTACTCCGCCGTTAACACATTGCTCAGACCCGACAGCAATTACGTTATTGACAGTTAATATACTATTTTGGTTTTTATCGCTGTCACTTGAGCAACCCGTTAGTGCAAGAGTTACTGCTAAAGAAAGTACCGTTAATTTTTTCATGTTAGCCGCCATTATTGCTGAGTTAGTTCAAGAGCTTGATTAATTATATGAAACACTACATTTTGCTCAATTACGCCTTGTGCAAGCTGAGCACCGGGGCCTGTTGCATGCAATGAAATGTCTTCACCTGCGTGTGTTTCCGAGGCCAATGGCACTGTTGTTTCTTGATGAAAACCAGGGGTTGTTGTATCAATCCCTTGTAACTCAACGCGCCCTGCCACAGCAGCACTTGCATAGCTTGCATCGGCATCTGTTTCATCACCTAAGTTTCTAAACCCTAAACCATTGGCGTAACCAACTGTGGTATAGGGCTTGTTATCGGCAGCTAGGCTGGGGGCTGTTTCGCCCACGGCCACAACTTGACCTAAAATAGGGTTGCCGCGTTTGGGATAGCCCGCAATAGTAAATACATGACTGTGATCGGCAGTGACTAAAATGAGGGTTTCTTCTGGATTGGTGTTATCAACCGCAGCTTGTACCGCTTTGGCCAACTCTATTGTGTCGTTAAGTGCATTATAGGCATTGCCCGCATGGTGCGCGTGATCAATACGACCCGATTCAACGGTTAAGAAAAAGCCTTTGTCGTTTTTGCCCAGCACTTCAATTGCTTTAGTAGTCATATCGGTAAGTGAAGGCTCGCCAGCAATATCGTTTGCGCGGTCTGCTTCGTATTGCATGTGGGATTCGTTAAATAAGCCAAATACTTTAGTAGCGTCATCGGCAATATTATCAAAGCCGGTTTGGTCCATAACATACGTTGCAGTAGGGTATTGCGCTTGCCATTCACTAATCAAATTACGATTATCGGTACGATCCCCTTCTATTGCGCTTACTGCGTCTGTTGAATTAGCTGCTACGTTTTTGGGTAAAAAGTGCCGACGTCCGCCGCCCATAACAACATCAAGGCCATCTATATCAGTACCAACAAAACGCGCCTCTAGGTTTTTTTCAAAGTTAATTAGTTGCGAGGCAATATCTTCACAGCCAGCTGCAATTGCATCCTCTGGCATGTCTGAAATATCTTCCCAGTTACGATCGGCCGATTTAGCATACGTTGCTGCAGGCGTTGCATGGGTAATTCGCGCTGTTGAAATAACCCCAGTTGCTAGGCCTTTAATTTCTGCCAGCTCTGTTGCTGTTAGTAACTCGTTGCCCGCAACTGTTGAACACATCCCACGCTCTATATTTTCGTCAACACCTATTACGCCAACATCGGTTTTTACACCCGAGATCATCGCAGTCATAGTGCCCGCAGAATCGGGAGTTTGTGCATCTACGTTATAGGTTTTAACTTGTGCGGAATACGGAAATGCCTCAAAGCTTAAGTAACCCTCCTCCCCCGATTGGTTATTGCGTTGTCCTTGTAAAATACGTGCGGCGGTTAGCGTTGATACCCCCATACCATCACCAACAAATAAAATTACGTTTTTAGCTTTGGTGGCTTTAACACTCTGCGCTTGGGTGGTTTTTGTTGTTAATTTTGTTTGCGCAGCACTATACCAACTGCTGTCTTTTTGGCTTTGCGGTAATACATTGGCATAACTAGCTGCGTTAAACGCAAATGTTAGCGCTATTGCCGCAGCAACTTTTTTAATTTTCATCCATAATTCCCATTATTTAGTGATTATTTTTTAAAAAATGTGTGACCACAAAAAGATCAACCGCTGCACTATAAAAAATAGATATGACTAATAAAGGTAATTTTTATGAAAGTTAAATGACTAAATTTATGAATGTAACTACTATAAAATCAAAACACATTAAAAATGCAAAACAAAGTTAAAAAATAAAATCCTTAATTTACAAAAGGATATAAAATAATCATGCCGTTTTATATAACTTTTAATTATATAAAGCTTGCTACATGTTTTAACTTACTCTAACATGCCTGCATCGGGTTGATTGAAAACCCAGCTTATTTGTAAGTACCACGTTGTTATTAGTAATAATCCTGCGCGTTATCCTCAGTTATATGCTTGTTTTCTCCCTGTTAAATTGCCTATTTTAAGGCACACTTTTATTAATTCTTAGGATACTATTATGTCTAATACTACAACTGGTACAGTAAAATTTTTTAACGAAGCAAAAGGTTTTGGTTTTATCGAGCAAGAATCTGGCGC
>TARA_R110000772_G_scaffold49123_5_pt1 | contig 85027 bp, 86 predicted proteins | sample TARA_R110000772 | Tara Oceans TARA_R110000772 (sample SAMEA4397948) | marine metagenome | biome: Polar Biome; feature: [SRF] surface water layer (ENVO:00010504); material: water (ENVO:00002006), including particulate matter (ENVO:01000060) such as... | depth 5 m | reverse complement strand
TATCGGCCGCCCGCCGCCCCAGCGGGCCAGCGAGAACTATATGCGCTCCGTCCTCGCCTACCGCATCCAAGAACGGGCAGGGCCACGGCTCTCCAAGGCAACGAAGCGGGAGCTCGAACGCATTGCCCGCTCGTTGGAGAAAGGCGAAACGCCCAAGGCCACACCGCAGCTGAAAGCCGGAACCAAACTCATTCGGGAATGGAACGGCGTCATGCATGAGGTGCTGATCCTAGACGACGGGTTTGAGCATCGAGACCGGACCTACGCAAGCCTCTCTGCTGTCGCCAAACAGATCACGGGGGCCCATTGGTCGGGTCCCCGGTTCTTCGGTCTAACGTCCAGGAGTAAAAACGATGGCGGCTGATCGGAAGCAACTCAACTGCGCCATCTACACACGGAAGTCCTCGGAGGAAGGTCTCGATCAGGAATTCAATTCCTTGGATGCTCAGAGAGAAGCTTGCGAGGCTTTCATTCAAAGCCAGAAGCACGAAGGCTGGCGTCTCCTGAAGGACCGCTACGACGACGGCGGCATCTCCGGCGGGACCATGGAGCGCCCGGGGCTCCAACGCCTGTTGCAAGATGTCGCAGCGGGGAAGGTCCAGGTCGTCGTGGTCTACAAGGTCGACCGGCTGACCCGCGCCTTGGCCGACTTCGCCAAGATCATCGAGACCTTCGATGACAATGGGGCGTCTTTCGTGTCCGTCACCCAGCAGTTCAACACGACGACGTCAATGGGCCGGTTGACCTTAAACGTGCTCCTCTCTTTCGCCCAGTTCGAGCGGGAGGTCACGGGCGAGCGCATCCGCGACAAAATCGCGGCGTCTAAGAAGAAGGGCATGTGGATGGGCGGCAACTTGCCTTTGGGATATGACAGCCCGGACCGGAAGCTGATCGTCAATCCGACCGAGGCGGAAACGGTCCGCCACATCTTCCGACGTTATGCAGCGCTGAGGTCCGTGCGTTCCTTGAAGGCCGAACTCGATGCGGAAGGCATCGTCAATAAAGTGCGCGTTTCCAAAACCGGCCGAACGTCAGGCGGAAAACCATTCGGTCGTGGGGCGCTTTACCATCTTCTCCAGAACCGCATTTACATCGGTGAGATCACCCACAAGGACGAGAGCTATCCGGGCCAGCACGATGTCATCATCGACAATGACCTCTGGGATGAGGTGCAGGTGACGCTGGAGTTCAACCGCGTCGAGCGCAAGCATGGCACCAATGCCAAGAACCCAAGTCTGCTGACCGGTATTCTGTTTGATGAAAAGGGTAACCGTCTGACGCCCAGCCACGCCGCCGGCAAAGCCGGTCGCCGCTACCGCTATTATATAAGTGCACCTGCTACGACTAAGACCAATGACGGCTCCCCACCGATCCGTCTCCCGGCCAAGGAAATCGAAAATGCCGTGCTGGCCGGACTAAGACGATACTTGTCCCAAGCCGGTGTGAAGCCGAACGACAAGGAATGCCTCGACCTTTTGCGGACGGGCGTGCGCCGCGTGACCTTGGCAGCAGAACAGATCGAAATTGACGTCGGAGACGAAGAGCTTCTAACCGTCCCCATCACGCAACGGCGTCGTGGTGTCGAGACCAAACTGGTTCTGGACCCCAATGCCTATTCACGCCCATCGTCGCCCGACCCCGCGCTGATTAAAGTCGTTGCGCGGGCATATCGATGGAACCGCATGCTGATCGATGGAGAAGCCTCGTCTCTCGAAGAGATCGCATCTAAGGAAAAACTGACCAAAGCATATGTGGTTCGTATAATGAAGTTGGTCAGTTTGGCTCCAGACATAGTTGAGTCGATTGTCTGCGGCACTCATCCAGTCAATCTGACCGCTCAGAAACTTACGAGAGCAAAGAACTGGCCACGAGAGTGGGACAGGCAGCGGCAGCTGTTCGCGCACTTGTAGTCAAGCTGTCCGGGCCTAAATCTTTCCGGGAAATATTTCATATCAAGGAGTTTACAAGTGGAAGCTTTCGATCTGTTCTCTGCGCAGACTTTGGGGCATGTGGTGACCGGAGTTGTATCTGGAGTTATCGTCCTGTCCGTAAACCATTTTGTCGCCCATCGAAGAGAGGCGCGGCGATCGATCATTGAATATCAAGCAAAGGAACGCGAGTACCATCGAAGCGTCAGAAAGGTTTGTGAGAGAGTGTCTCTTTATGCTCAGGAAATCGTCGCATCGACTGAGCAGCTTGCTAGCAGAGGTCGAATAGAACCTACGTTGTTGTTCTTGCTTAGATTCAACTCGTCCGTGAAGACAGACTTAGATTCCGTTGCGCGAGACCCCAAACATATGCGGTCTGATATCTATCAGTCATTGGGGAACCTATATAGCGAGATTCGGAAAATTGAGAGCCTGATAAAAATTTTGGCCATTGGAAACAACCCTAATTCCGAAGAGCAAGAAGAAAACCTTGATCAAGTTCTAGAGCTTAAAAACGCGTATCAAAATGTGCAGAATATTGCAGTTTCAACAGCCCAGAATGCTATGGAATATGAAGAATGAGCATCGTAGACGATGGTCACACCATCCTGACGGTAACCTAAAAACTGCCCACTAGAGACACTCCGCCTAAATCCCGGGAAAATCGGTGGAAATCGGTCTCTCACGCAGCGGAATGCGTGCTCACATGCCCGCAAGCCTCTGAATTATTTAGAATTCTCTAAGAGTCGTCGTGGACCGTCGTTTTGGCCCGGACGGAATGGCGGAGAGGGAGGGATTCGAACCCTCGGTAGGCTTGCGCCCACAACGGTTTTCGAGACCGCCCCGTTCGACCACTCCGGCACCTCTCCTAAAGCCCTGAAAAATTGCGTCTTTTCAGAAGCCCGGCGGCGTCCGCCAAGACGCCGCCCGATATGTCGAAACCAAATATGGTCCGGGAACGCCCCTTTATAGCCGCGAATTTTTCCCTGTCCACTGGTTCGTCACAGGGGATAGGTTGCGCGCCTCGTGGCGGGCGTCGCCGAGACGGCCGCCGGAGGCCGTCGAGGGCGCCGGAACGCCTGCGTTTCCGGGCGTTACGGCCATTGACTTATGGGATTTGGCGGCTATAGTGCCGCCCTTCTGCCGATCCATAACGGGCGGTGGAATTAAAATAACCAAACAAGATCAACAATTAATAGGGTTCTGAAACGATGTACGCGGTTATCAAAACCGGCGGTAAGCAGTATCGAGTGACGTCGGGTGACGTCATTATCGTGGAAAAGCTGCTTGGCGAGCCGGGTGAAACGATTGAAGTTGGCCAGGTGATGATGCTGGGCGAAGAGGGCAAGGCCCCCACGTTCGGCACCCCCGTGGTCGAGAAGGCTGCCGTGTTCGCCGAAGTGCTGGAACAGCAGAAGGGCGACAAGGTTCTGATCTTCAAAAAGAAGCGGCGCCACAACTACCGCCGCCTCAAGGGCCATCGGCAGTTCGAGACGGTGCTGCGCATCGTCGACGTGAGCGCCACCGGCACCAAGCCGGCCGCGGCCAAGAAGGCGGCGCCGAAGAAGACCGACGCCGAACCCGCCGCCGACGCCAAGCCGGCGAAAAAGGAATCCAAGGCGGCCGCCGACAAGGCTGACGCCAAACCGGCCGCGAAAAAGCCCGCGGCCAAGAAGGCCCCCGCCAAGAAAGCCGCCCCCAAGAAGGGCGAGGAATAAGGAGTAGTCACCGATGGCACATAAGAAATCTGGTGGTAGTTCGCGCAACGGCCGCGATTCGGAAGGCCGCCGCCTGGGCTTGAAGAAGTCCGGCGGCCAGGCTGTCGAGCCCGGCAACATCATCGTGCGTCAGCGCGGCACCAAGTATCACCCCGGCGAAAACGTCGGCATCGGTAAGGATCACACGATCTTCGCCGTGGCCGAAGGCCGGGTGAAGTTCGCGACCAAGGCCAAGGGCCGCACCTACATTTCGGTGGAGCCGTCGGTCTGACGGACTGAACGGCCATTCGCGACTTGAAATTCGCGGGGGAATGGCCAGCCATTCCCCCGTTTTTCATGTCTGCGGTAAGGCGGCGATAAGGTGTAGGTTCTCGCAATGAAATTTCTGGATGAAGCGAAGGTATTCGTGAAAAGCGGCGACGGCGGCAGCGGCTGCATGTCGTTCCGGCGCGAGAAGTATATCGAGTTCGGCGGCCCCGACGGCGGCGACGGCGGGCGCGGCGGCGACGTCATCATCGAATGCGCCGACGGCCTGAACACGCTGATCGATTTCCGCTATCAGCAGCATTTCAAGGCCGGGCGCGGCAACCACGGCATGGGCAAGAACCGCACCGGCGCCGGCGGCAAGGACATTACATTGAAGGTCCCCGTCGGCACGCAAATCCTGGACGACGACAAGGAAACCGTTCTGGCCGACATGACCCGCGTCGGCCAGCGCATCATCCTGCTGAAGGGCGGCGACGGCGGGCTCGGCAATGCGCGGTTCAAGACCTCGACCAATCAGGCCCCGCGCAAGACCATCCCCGGCTTTCCCGGCGAGGAACGCTGGATCTGGCTGCGCCTGAAACTGATCGCCGACGCCGGCCTGGTCGGCCTGCCCAACGCGGGCAAGTCGACCTTCCTGGCGGCCTCGTCGCGGGCTAAGCCGAAGATCGCCGACTATCCCTTCACCACCCTGCATCCGAACCTGGGCGTGGTCATGGTCGACCAATGGTCCTTCGTGCTGGCCGACATCCCCGGCCTGATCGAGGGGGCCAGCGAGGGGGCGGGCCTGGGCACGCGCTTCCTCGGTCATGTCGAGCGCTGCCGCGTGCTGCTGCATCTGGTCGACGGCACCCAGGAAGACGTGGCGGCGGCCTACCGGCAGGTGCGCCATGAAATGAAGGCCTACGGCGGCGGCCTGGCCGACAAGACCGAAATTGTGGCCCTCAATAAATGCGACGCCCTCACCGACGACGAGATCAAGGAACAGCGCAAGAAGCTGGCCCGGGCGGCTAGGTGCAAGATGGCCGACGTGATGGTGGTGTCCGGCGTGTCCGGCAAGGGCGTGCCCGAGGTGCTGCGCGCCCTGGTCGCCGAGATCGGCGGCGCCCAGGTTGCCGAGAAAGCCGCCGAAGCGGGACCGGCGGAGGAGGAGGCCTGGCGGCCATGACCGGGACTCCCGCCCTGGCGGACGGCACGCGGGTCATCGTCAAGATCGGCTCGGCCCTCTTGGTCGATAAGGAACGCGGCACCGTCAAGCGCGCCTGGCTGGAAACCCTGGGCGCCGACATCATGAGCCTGCGCGAGCGCGGGCACGAGGTCGTCATCGTGTCCTCCGGCGCCATCGCCATCGGTCGCCGCCACTTGGGCTTGCCCGTGCGCGGCAAGTTGAAGCTGGAGGAAAGTCAGGCCGCCGCCGCCGCCGGCATGGTGCGCCTGGCCCATGCCTATCAGGAAGTCCTGGGCGTCTACGACGTGACGGTGGCGCAGGTGCTGCTGACCCTGGACGACAGCGAAAACCGCCGCCGCTACCTCAACGCGCGCAACACCATCGACCAGATCATCCGTCTGGGCGCCGTGCCGCTGATCAACGAGAACGACACCGTGGCGACGGACGAAATCCGCTTCGGCGACAACGACCGCCTGGCCGCGCGCGTGGCCGCCATGGTGTCCGCCGACACGCTGGTGCTGCTGTCGTCGTCGGACGGGCTGTACGAAAGCGACCCGAGCCAAAATCCCGACGCGGTCCATGTGCCCCTGGTGACGGGCGGCATCACGCCCGAGATCGAGGCCATGGCCGGGGTCAAGATGACCGACGATGGATCGGGCGGCATGGTCACCAAACTGGTCGCCGCGCGCATGGCCATGGCCGCCGGCTGCCGCATGGTGATCGCCAATGGCCTGGATGACCACCCGCTTGCCCGCATGGAATCCGGCGGCCGGGTGACCTGGTTCCTGCCCGAGGCTTCGCCGTTGACGGCGCGCAAGCAGTGGATTTCCGGATCGTTGAAGCCCGGCGGCGCCGTGGTCGTCGACGACGGGGCGGGCCGGGCGCTGGCCCAGGGCAAGAGCCTGCTGCCGGCGGGCGTGGTGAAGGTCGAGGGCCGGTTCGAGCGCGGCGACGCGGTGACCGTGAAGACCCAGGCGGGCGACCACCTGGGGCGCGGGCTGGTCGCCTATTCGGCGGCCGACGCGCGGCGCATCCTGGGCGCAAAATCGAAGGAAATCGAGGCCATCCTGGGTTATCGTGGCCGCGACGAGATGATCCACCGCGACGATCTGGTGCTGGATTGATGCCCGCCAGACCCCATATCGTTGCTGGTGAGGAGAGGACGATGACGAACGAAACCGCCGATATTCCCATGATGATGGCCGAGATCGGCCGCCGCGCCCGCGCCGCCCAGGCGAAGCTGGCCGTGGCGCCGCGCGTCGCCAAGGACAAGGCATTGACCGAGGCCGCCGCCAGCCTGCGCCGGCGCCAGAACCATATCCTGTCGGAAAACGCCAAGGACATGGCGGGGGGCGAGGCCAAGGGGCTGACCAAGGCCCTGCTCGACCGTCTGCTGTTGAACGAGGACCGGGTCGAGGCCATGGCCCGCGGGCTGGAGGACATCGCCAAGCTTGACGATCCCGTCGGCACGACGCTGGCCGAATGGGACCGGCCCAACGGCCTGCATATCGAACGCCGGCGCGTGCCGCTCGGTGTCATCGGGGTGATCTATGAATCGCGGCCCAACGTGACGGCGGACGCGGGTGGGCTGTGCCTGAAGGCGGGCAATGCCTCGATCCTGCGCGGCGGTTCGGAAAGCTTCCATTCCTCGGCGGCGATCCTGGACAGCCTGCGCGAAGGCCTGAAGGCCGCCAGCCTGCCCGAAGACGCGATCCAGACCGTGCCGACCCGCGATCGCGCCGCCGTCGGTGAGATGCTGCGCATGACCGACTACATCGACGTCATCGTGCCGCGCGGCGGCAAGTCCCTGATCGAACGCGTCATCCAGGAAAGCAAGGTGCCCCTGTTCCAGCATCTGGAAGGGCTCTGCCATTCCTACGTCAACAAGGCCGCCGACCCGGCCATGGCCCGCGACGTGGTGGTCAACGCCAAGATGCGGCGCACGGGCATCTGCGGGGCGACGGAAAACATCCTGGTCGATCGTGACGCGGCGGACGTTCTGCTGCCCGGCATCCTGGACGGCCTGATTCAGGCCGGCTGCGAGGTGCGCGGCGACGCCGACGTGCAGAAGATGGACGCCCGCGTGGTGCCGGCGACGGACGAAGACTGGGACACGGAATACCTGGACAGCATCGTCGCCGTGAAACTGGTCGACGATATCGACGACGCCATCCGCTTCATCGGCACCCACGGCTCCGACCATACGGACGCCATCATCACGGGCGACCCGGCGGCGGCGGAAAAGTTCATCAACGAGGTCGACAGCGCCATCGTGCTGGTCAATGCCTCGACCCAGTTCGCCGACGGCGGCGAATTCGGCATGGGGGCGGAGATCGGCATTTCCACCGGGAAGCTGCATGCCCGCGGGCCGGTCGGGGTCGAACAGCTGACCAGCTTCAAGTACATCGTCCGCGGCGCCGGCCAGGTCCGGCCGTAGCTCCCTCATCACCCCTGACCCCCAGGCGGGCCCCCCTTGAAACGGCATCTTCGGCGCATCGGCATTCTGGGCGGGTCCTTCAACCCCGCCCACCAGGGCCACCGGCACATCAGCCTGCAGGCGCTCAAGCGGCTCCGGCTGGACGAGGTGTGGTGGCTGGTGTCGCCGCAGAACCCGTTGAAGCCCCAGGTCGGCATGGCGCCCTTCGAGGCGCGAATCGACAGTGCCAAAACGGTCGCCGACCATCCCCGCATCCGGGTCACGGATGTGGAAAAGGGCCTGGGCACCACCTATACGGCGGAAACCTTGGCCAGACTGGTCCGGCGATTCCCAAATCACCGGTTTGTCTGGCTTATGGGGGCCGACAACCTGGCGCAGATTTCCCGCTGGAATCGCTGGACACGCATCTTTCAAACCGTGCCCGTTGCGGTTTTCGACCGTCCTACCTATTCTTTAGGGGCGTTGTCGGGCAGGGCAGCGCGCCGGTTCCACCGGGAACGCATCAAGGAATCCCGGGCGGGTCGGCTGGCCGACATGCGTCCTCCGGCGTGGGTCTTCCTTCATACGCCCTTGAACGCGACCTCGGCCACGGCGCTCCGGGCGCGGGGCATGTTCCGGCGTCCAGGCGGTTAACAAGACCGCCGGCAAGGTTGCCGACGGTTCGTGCAACGAACGAAAAGGAAAAAGGCCATACCAAAAGCGAAACCGATGCCCCTCACCGGCGATGACGTCTTGAAGCTGGTGACCGCATCCCTGGATGACGACAAGGCACTGGACCTGGCCGTCATCGACCTTCACGGCAAGACCGACATCGCGGATCACATGGTCATTGCCAGCGGCACATCCGAGCGCCAAGTGGGCGCCATGGCCGACCACCTTCGGGAAAAACTCAAACAGAACGGGTTGAAGGGCATCAATGTCGAGGGCCTGACGCAGTGCGACTGGGTCCTGATCGACGCCGGCGATGTCATCGTGCACTTGTTCCGTCCCGAAGTGCGGCAGTTCTACGGCCTGGAAAAGCTGTGGTCCGGCGCGCCGGTCCAGGAAGCCGCCGCGGCGCCGGCCTGATATAAAGGCCGGCCGCCAAGACCCGGTTCCCCGGCATAACGCCGGCGGGGCTCAGGGAACGACGTATATCCGACGACAGTCCCGCTTTCGTCACAGGAAGGCGGGCTGTTTCAGACGGTCTTGTTCGCACGGCCGTCAAATCACGCTAATCTCTCGCCATGCGCATCGCCATCATCGCCGTGGGCCGCCGCAAGAAAGGCCCCGAACAGGATTTGTTCGACCAGTACAAGGCGCGCCTGCCCTGGCCGCTGGACCTCAAGCTGATTGAGGAGAAAAAGCCGCTTTCCGGCGACGCCCTGAAGACGCGGGAGGCGGAATTGCTGCTGGCGGCATGCCCCGACGGGGCGACCCTGGTGGCGCTGGACGAACGCGGCACCTCGGACGCCAGCCCGAAATTCGCCGAACGCCTGGGTGCATGGCGCGACGGCGGCGTGCGCGACCTTGTGTTCCTGATCGGCGGCGCCGACGGTCTGGCCGCCGACCTGCGCAAACGCGCCGATTTCGTGATGTCCCTGGGGGCTCAGACCTGGCCGCATCAACTGGTCCCGGCCCTGCTTGCCGAACAGCTTTACCGGGGCCATGCGATCCTCACCGGCCATCCCTATCACCGGGTCTGAGCGTTGGTTCCCCCGTGGGGCGAGCCGCGCGCCAAGGCTACCATCCGGCGCGATCCTCTGGTAAAAGACGGCCTGAGGATCGGCGCCATTGATGGCGGGCCGAAGACACCCCATTTCAGCACCCCAATGCCTGTTTATCGTTAAGAAGAACGCCATGCCCGAAGCGACCAAACACCCCCGGCCCGTCGTCCTGTGCATTCTGGACGGATGGGGCGACCGTGAAGCGGCCCCTGACAATGCCATTTCCCTGGCCAAGACGCCGACCTGGGACCGGCTTGTCGCCGAGTGTCCGCGCGCGCGTCTGGACGCCTCGGCCCAGGAAGTCGGCCTGCCCCAGGGGCAGATGGGCAATTCCGAGGTCGGGCACATGAACCTGGGTGCGGGGCGCATCGTCATGCAGGACCTACCGCGCATCGACGCGGCAGTGGCCGACGGCTCGCTCGGCAAGAACCCGGCGCTGACGCCCTTTATCGACAGTCTCAAGGTATCCGGCGGCGTCTGCCACCTGATCGGCCTGCTCAGCCCCGGCGGGGTGCACAGCCACCAGGACCACATGGTGGCCCTGGCCAAGGCCGTGGCCAAGGCGGGCGTGCCCGTCGTCGTCCATGCCTTCCTCGACGGCCGCGACACCCAGCCCAAGGGGGCGAAGGGTTACATGGGCCGGTTCCTCACCGACCTGGAGGCTTGCGACGGCGTGACCGTGGGCACGGTGACGGGGCGTTATTTCGCCATGGACCGGGACAAGCGCTGGGACCGCGTGTCCAAGGCTTATGACGTGATGGTCCGGGCCGAAGGCGTGGATACGGCCGACGATCCCGTGCGCGCGATCGAGGAGGCCTATAACGTCGGTAAGACCGACGAATTCATGGAACCCTGCGTGATCGGCGATTATGCGGGGATGGCCGACGGCGACGGCTTGTTGTGCGCCAATTTCCGCGCCGACCGGGCGCGGGAGATTCTGTCCGCCCTGGTCGATCCGGCGTTCGACGGGTTCGAGCGGGCGAAGACGGTGGATTTCGCGGCGTGCCTGGGCATGGTGGAATATTCCAGCGATCTCAATGCCTTCCTGGCGGCCATGTTCCCTTCGGAAACCCTGTCGGGCATCCTGGGCGAGGTCGTCTCCAAGGCCAAAAAGACCCAGTTGCGCATCGCCGAGACGGAAAAATACGCCCATGTGACCTTTTTCCTGAATGGCGGGCGCGAGGACGTGTTCGATGGCGAAGAGCGCATCCTGGTGCCGTCGCCCAAGGTTGCGACCTACGACCTGCAGCCCGAAATGTCGGCGCCCAAGGTGACGGACGAGCTGGTCCGTGTGATCGGCGAGGACACGTTCGATCTGATCGTGGTCAACTTCGCCAACGGCGACATGGTCGGCCATACGGGCATTCTCGAGGCCGCCATGAAGGCGGCGGAAACCATCGACGCGTCGCTGACCCGCCTGGAGAAAGCCGTGATCGACGCCGGCGGCGTCATGCTGGTCACCGCCGACCACGGCAATTGCGAGCAGATGGCCGACCCCAAGAACCGCGGCCCCCATACGGCCCATACCCTGAACTTGGTACCGGCGTTGCTGGTCAACGCGCCGGGCTGGGTCAACGGTCTGCATGACGGGCGGCTGGCCGATGTGGCGCCGACGCTGCTGCAACTCATGGGCCTGGAACAGCCGGCGGAAATGACCGGCCGGTCGCTGATCGACGGCAGCGCGGCCGCGGCCCGCGCGGCGGCGGAGTAGGCGGGGCCCTTGATCCGGCGCCGCCGGTCACCCTTTGGAATAGTGCTGACGGCGGCCCTGGCTGCCCAGATGCCGGCTCCCGCAGTTCTGGCCGACGACAAGCCCGCGGCCGGATCTCTCGACAAGGTTCAGCAGGAAATCAAGAAGGGCCGGGCGGAAAGCGAACGCCTGAAGGGGGCGGCCCAGGCGCTGGAGGCCGACCTCAAAAATCTGCAACACCGCTTGGTTTCTGCCGCCAAGGTCGTGCAGGACCGGGAACTTCGCGTCATTACCCTGGAGGCCAAGATTGCCGACCTGGTGCGCCAGGAAAAGGAAAAGCTGGCCCAGTTGGGCGCCAACCGCTCACAGCTGGCCGGTGTCCTGGTGGCGCTGCAGAAGATGGTTCAGTTCCCGCCCGAAGCCTTGCTGGCCATGCCGTCCAGCCCCGACGACCTGGTCCGCAGCGCGATCCTGCTGCGTGCCGTGGTGCCGGAAATTGACCGCCGGGCGACGCGCATCCGCCTGGACCTGCAATCCCTGGCCGATACTCGGGAAAAGACCGCCGACGAGCGCCTGAACCTGAATTCGGCGGCCCAGGACCTGGACCGTCAACGCGCCGAAATCCGACAGTTGATGGCCGACCGGCGGCGTCTTCTCGACAAGACCCTGGCCGAGGAACGCCGGGCCGCCGAGCGTGTCGCCCGTCTGGCCGCCAAGGCGGAGAACCTGAAAGACCTGATGGCTCGGCTGGAGGAACAGCGCGCGGCCGACGAGCGCCAAGCCGCGCGCGCCGAGGAGGAGGCCAAGACCAAGGCGAACGCCAAGGAACAGGCCGACCGCGTGCGCGCCGAGGCCCAGCGTCAGGCCCGCGCCGCCGCCACAGTTTCGCCATCTGGATCCATCACAAGTCGTCGTGGCCGGTTGCCGTTGCCCGTGATCGGCGACCTGATCGGCCGTTACGGCGAGAACCTGCCGACGGGGCTTTCGCGCAAGGGTATCGACATCGCGGCCCGCAGCGGCGCCCAGGTTATCGCCACCTACGACGGAAAGATCGCGTTCGCGGGAAAATTCAGAGGTTATGGGCAATTATTGATTATCGATCACGGCGACGGATATCATACCCTGCTGGCCGGAATGGCCCGCATCGACATGGCCGTGGGTCAGCATGTTTCCACTGGTGAGCCCGTGGGCCTGATGGGGGCCGATGGGGGCGACCGGCCCGTTCTCTACGTCGAACTGCGCCGCAAGGGACAACCGATTAATCCCTTGCCGTGGTTGGCGTCACGCAATGACAAGGTAAGCGGATGACACATAGAATGATGAAGGTTGCGGGCATGCGGGCTTTGGCCGGTGCGGCGGTGCTGGGCGGATTGGCGTTTCTCGGCCATCCGGCGGTGGCGCAGGAACCGGCGGCAGCCCCGGCGGCGGATGCCAAGAACTCGGAAGAGACCTACCGCCTGCTTAACCTGTTCGGCGATGTGTTCGAACGCATCCGCTCGCAATACGTGGATCAGCCCACGGACGAGCAGATGATCGAGGCGGCGATCACCGGCATGTTGCAGTCCCTGGACCCCCATTCCAGCTACATGAACGCCCGTACCTTCAAGGAAATGCAGGTCAACACGCGCGGTCAGTTCGGTGGCCTGGGCATCCAGGTGACCATGGAAAACGGCGTGGTGAAGGTGATTTCGCCCATCGACGACACACCGGCGGCCCGCGCCGGGGTCAAGCCGGGCGACCTGATTACCCATCTCGACAGTGAATCGATCCAGGGCCTGACCCTGTCGCAGGCGGTCGAAAAGATGCGCGGCAAGGTCGGCAGCGACATCAAGCTGACCATCTTCCGTGCCGGCCAGGAACCCTTCGACGTTACCCTGACCCGGGCGATCATCAAGATCACCTCCGTGCGGTCGAACATGGAAGGCGAGGATATCGGCTACATCCGCATCACCTCGTTCAGCGAACAGACCAAGCAGGGCCTGGACAAGGCCATCGAGAAGATCAAGAAGGACGCCGGCGACAAGCTGAAGGGCTACATCCTCGACCTGCGCAACAACCCGGGCGGGTTGTTGGATCAGGCGATCGCCGTGTCCGATACCTTCCTGGACAAGGGCGAGATCGTCTCGACCCGGTCGCGCGACCCCAACGACACGCAGCGCTTCAATGCGACCAAGGGCGACATGACCGAAGGCAAGCCGGTCGTCGTGCTGATCAACGGCGGGTCGGCCTCGGCCTCGGAAATCGTCGCCGGCGCGCTGCAGGATCACCGCCGTGCGGTGCTCATGGGCACCCGGTCATTCGGCAAGGGATCGGTGCAGACCATCGTGCCGTTGCAGGGGCACCGGGCCATGCGGCTGACCACAGCGCGCTACTACACGCCGTCGGGTGACAGCATCCAGGCCAAGGGCATCCACCCGGATATCGAGGTCAAGCCGTCGCGAATCGAAGAGATCGAAAGCCGCCCCGGCCGCCGCGAGGAGAACCTGCGGGGGGCTCTCGACAACGGCGAGCATGAAAAGGACGCCAAGGAAGCCGCCCCCCAGGCAAAACCGGACGCCAAGCCGGAAGCCGGGAAAACGGCGGAAAAAGAGGGTGACAAGAAGGCCGAGCCGGTCGATTACCAGCTTTTGCGGGCGGTCGACCTGTTGCGCGGCGTGGCCCTGTTCTCCGGTGCGTTGACCTCGTCAACCAATTGAGTACCCTGAATTTATTGGGGTGGACTTAAAAGCAGCGGCCAAGCCATGCATATCATGGCGGCCGGCCGTGTCTGCCGGTCTGATCCATGGGGAGCATTCCGTGGCGCAAACCGGCCTTGAGTGAACGGGTGATCCGTTGAAATTGCCGTCGATCAAATTGCCGTCGATCAAGATGCCGTCGCTGAAACGCAAAAAGCGTGGCGACGACGATGAGGACGACGAGGAGGAATTCGATCTCGACGAAGGCGAGGACGATGACGACGACGCCTATGGCGATGACGACGACGATGAGGAGGAAGAGGGAAGTGCGTGGGAGCGCATGGATCCTCAGCGCAAGGTTCTCATTATCTCGGCCCTCGCCGGCGGCCTTCTCCTGACGTCGATCTTCGGCGGCGCCGCCTGGTTCCTGCTGGGCTCGTCCGAGCCGGAACCTGTCGCCGAGCGGCAGCGGCCCGACGGCTCCATCACCATTCCGACGGCCCAGACACCGGGCGGCGGCCTGACGCCTCCGGGTGAAACCGCAGCCCCCCCGGCGGGCGAGGCCGCCGCCGCGCCCGGCGCCACGGGTGCCGCCACGCCGGGCACGGCCACGGCGCCGGACCAAGTGGTCGGCGGCATTACGGCGTCGCAGGTCGCCCTGCAGAACGAAGGCACGGGCGGTCTGGCCGCCGCCACGGCGCCGGGCGGTGTTGGCCAGGATCCGGATCATGGGCGCGTCATCCCCTTCACCACCGCCGAGGCCTATAAGGGGATCGCCTGGATCGAGGGCGTCGAGGCCCTGGCTCGGGTGCCGGACCTCGCCCTGGTGGAAAAGGGCCCCGACGGCCGCGACATGCCCATCGTCGCGCGCAACGGCACCCGCCCCATGGACGCCTACGCCCGGCCGGTCGCCGATGTGGACGCCAGCATTCCCCAGGTCGCGATCCTGATCCGCGGCATCGGCCTGTCGCGGTCTGCTTCGATTACCGCCATCAAATCCCTGCCGCCCGAGGTCAGCATGGTGATCTCGCCCTATGCCCGCGACCCTGGGGATTGGGTGATCCGCGCGCGTCTGGCCGGGCACGAGGTGTTCATGGGCCTGCCCATGGAAAGCGCCAATTTCCCCTTCGAGGACGCCGGACCGCTTGCCCTGAACACCACCAAGCAGGTCGAAGAGAATATGCGGACGCTCAGGACGCTCATGGGCATGGTGCCCGGCTACGTCGGCTTTTTGGCGCGCTTCGGGTCCAAGTTCGGCGTCGCCGAGGGGCAACTCAAGCCGGTGTTCGAGGAGATCAAGGCGCGCGGTCTGATGTTCATCGATTCCGGCGAAAGCGGCAGCGGCGCCATGGCGCGGATCGCCGCCGAACTGTCCCTGCCCAAGGCAGTGGTCAACATCCAGTTGGACCGTACGCCGACCGAGGACGAGATCGCGTCCAAGCTCCTGCGCCTGGGCGCCCTGGCGCGCAGCCAGTCCGTCGCCGTGGGGATGGGCGATCCCTATCCCCATACCATCCGCGAGGTGAAGAACTGGCTGGCGGCCCAGCCACCGACGAAGCTGCGTCTGGTGCCCGTCAGCGCCATCGCCGACCGTCAGATCGTGCAATAAGCCGAAAGCCCCTGGGACCCCTTGTTCAACCGTGACCGCACCTCATGACAGATCCTAACGACGACCCACGCCCGTATCGGCTTGGCGTCGGTGTCCTGTTGCTGAACGCCGACAGCCGTGTCTGGCTCGGCGAGCGCATCCGCCGCACCGGCCAGCAGATGGACTATCCCTGGCAACTGCCCCAGGGCGGTCTGGACGCGGGCGAGGACCCGCGCGATGCTGTGTTCCGCGAATTGGAAGAGGAAACCGGCACGGCCAAGGCGGAGATCATCGCCGAAACGCCGGACTGGCTGACCTACGACCTGCCTATCGACGTTCGCGACCGGGTCTGGAAAGGCCGGTTCCGCGGCCAGCGCCAGAAATGGTATGCGTTGCGGTTTCTGGGCGAAGACGGAGATTTTGACCTGAATACTCATCACAAGCCTGAATTTTCCCAGTGGCGTTGGGCACCCCTGACCGACCTGCCGGCCTTGGTGGTGCCGTTCAAACGGGGTCTCTACCATGATTTGCTGGCCGCCTTCGGCCATCTTGACGGCGACGTTGGGCCCAACAGCCGATGATGTACATGGAACTGCTGGGCGGGCTCGTCATCCTGATGGTTGCGGCCGAGGTCATGATCCGGGGAGCCGTGGGCCTGGCCCGTCTGTTCGGCCTGTCGCCGCTGTTGATCGGCATGACCGTCGTGGCGCTGGGTACTTCGGCGCCGGAACTGGTGGTCTCGTTGGATGCGGCGCTGTCCGGCAACGCGGGCATCGCCACGGGCAACATCGTCGGTTCCAACATCGCCAACGTGCTGCTGATCGTCGGCGCGGCGGCGGTGATTTCCCCCATGACGCGGCGCAGCGACAAGCTGTACCGGGATGGCGGCCTTCTGGTCCTGTGCACGGCGCTGTTCGTCATGCTGTGCTGGGGCAGGGAACTGGGGCTGGCCCATGGTGTTCTGCTGTTGGTCATTTTCCTGGCCTTCCTGGGCAGCGCCTATTGGCGCGACATCAACGACCCCGGGGCTTCGGCCGAGCGCGTCGGCGAGGTCGAGGAAATTGGTGCGGTCCCGCAGAAATCCTGGATCGCCTGGGCGGCGACCCTGGGCGGGTTGGCTGGGATCGCCGTCGGTGCCGACCTGATGGTGAGCGGCGGGGTTGGGATCGCGCGGTCCTTCGGCCTGGGTGAAGAGGTCATCGGCCTGACCCTGATCGCCATCGGCACGTCCCTGCCGGAACTGGCGGCATCGGTGGTCGCCGCCCGGCGCGGCCATGCCGACGTGGCCATCGGCAACGTCGTCGGATCCAACATGTTCAACATGCTGGGCATCGCGGGCGTGGTGTCCATGACGGCCCCCTTGCCGGTGTCGGTGTCGATGCTTGCCTTTGATTTGTGGGTCATGCTGGGAGCGGCCGTCCTGATCGTGCCGGCCATGATCGGTTGGACCGGCGTGTCCCGGACGGGCGGCGTGGCGCTTCTCGTGCTCTACGGCGGTTATTTGGCGGCCCAGGTTGTGGGGTTTCCGACATCCGTCGCCGGCATGATATTCTGACGTGCCATGACCGAGAACGATCCCGTCCAAGCCCCCGAAACCGCGCTGATCACCGGCGCAGCGCAGCGCATCGGCCGCGCCATGGCGTTGGATCTGGCCGATGCCGGCTGGCGCGTTGCCGTGCACTACAACGGCTCCCGCACCGCGGCGGAGGCCCTTGTTGCCGAGATCGCGGCCAAGGGCGCGCGCGCGGCGGCGGTTCAGGCCGACCTTGCGGACGAGGACGCCACGGAAAACCTGATTCCCGCAGCGGCCGATGCTCTGGGGCCCGTGACCCTGCTGGTCAACAACGCCTCCCTGTTCGAACTGGACATGCCGGACACGGTGACCCGGCAAAGCTGGGACGCCCATATGGGGATCAATCTGCGCGCGCCCTTCGTTCTGACCCAGGCCTTCGTCCGGCATCTGCCGAAGGGTGCCGAGGGCAACGTGGTCAACATCGTCGACCAGCGGGTCATGAACCTGCGCGGCGACTTCACCTCCTATACGCTGTCCAAATACGGGCTGTGGGGCCTGACCCAGATGCTGGCGCGGGCCCTGGCGCCCGATGTCCGGGTCAACGCCATCGGCCCCGGCCCGACCCTGCCGAGCCCCCGTCAGACCGACGATCAGTTCGCGGCGCAATGGCGGGCGACGCCGCTTGGGCGGCCCGTCGATCCCCTGGATATTTGCCGCGCCCTGCGCTTCATCCTTGACGCGCCGGCCTTTACAGGCCAAATCATCGCCCTGGACAGCGGTCAGCACATGGGGGCCGCCTGGGACAATGCGCCCGCGCCCGAATAGGGCGGGCCGGCCAAGCCAACCGGGGAACGGATGACCGTCGACCAATACAAGGTTTCGGACACGGCCAAGATCGCCGACGCGCGGTCGCTGATCCGCCATGTCTTCGTGCGCAATCTGGTGTTGATGGCCAATGTCGGCATCCACTCCTTCGAGAAAACGGGGACCCAGCGCATCCGCCTGAACGTCGACTTGGCCGTGCGCGAGACGGAACAGCCGCCCGCCGACGAGATCAACCAGGTGGTTTGTTATGAAGAGATCACCGACGGCATCAAGGGCATCGTCGGGCGCGGTCACGTCAACCTGGTCGAGACCCTGGCCGAGGACATCGCGGCCATGTGCCTGGAAGACCCCCGCGTCCGTTCGGCCCGGGTGCGTGTCGAGAAACTGGACATTTTCGAAAACGCGGAGAGCGTCGGCGTCGAGATCGAGCGCTTCAACTCCCGGGCCTGACGGCTATTTGAAAGCCTTCCTCTAAGTGCTTGAAATCGCGGCTTTGTGACCGACTCTCATCGGAGTTGTGCACAGGCCCTCGCATCGTTTCATATTTGTGTCCAGCCTGTTTCCGGAAATTTTCAATACCTTGAGTGCCTCCATCAGGGGGTTATTTTCTGTTATATTTCAATAACTTATATCAATGCCCAAATATTAGGCAAAGCGGAGGAATCCCGGGATTTTCTGGCTCCGAACCTGTGCGGGCGGGTTTTTCAACAGGTTTATCCACAAGAGTCGTGGATAGTTGCCCGTCGCGAATTTGGTCGGCCGGATATATCTTTCGGCATAGTATTGATTCATCACGGATTTCTCACCTCATGGGCGCTTCGAACGGGGATCATCGGTGACGGCGGGCAAGCAGAATCACGATGACGGCACGGCGGACATGGACACGCCGGCGGCTTCGGTCGCCCGGGGGGCCGAGGTCATCGCCCGCCATCTGAAGACTCTGCCCAACACGCCCGGGGTCTACCGCATGATCGCCGGCGACGGTGCCGTGCTCTATGTCGGCAAGGCCAAGGACCTGAAAAAGCGGGTCGCGGCCTATACGGCGCCGGATCGCCAGCCCACCCGCATCCGCCGCATGATCGCGTTGACCATGGACATGGAATTCGTGACCACGGCGACCGAGGCGGAGGCCCTGCTGCTTGAATCCAACCTGATCAAGCGCTACGCGCCGCGCTACAACATCCTTTTGCGCGACGACAAGTCCTTCCCCTACATCCTGGTCACCGGCGACCACGACTATCCCCAGGTGGTGAAATACCGGGGGGCGAAGTCGCGGCCGGGCGATTACTTCGGGCCGTTCGCTTCCGTTTGGGCGGTCAATGACGCGCTTAACGTGCTGCAGCGGGCGTTCCTGCTGCGCTCATGCTCGGACAACGTGTTCTCCGGCCGCACCCGGCCCTGCCTGCTGTACCAGATCAAGCGCTGTTCGGCGCCCTGCGTCGGACGCATTTCCAAGGACGACTACGCCGACCTGGTCGGCCAGGCGCGGGATTTCCTGACCGGCGGCTCCAGGGCCGTGCAGGCCAACCTGTCCAAGCGCATGCAGGCGGCGTCGGACGCGCTGGAGTTCGAACTGGCGGCCCAGTACCGCGACCGCATCCAGGCCATGACCCGCATCCAGGCCCATCAGGACATCAACCTCCGCGCCGTGGGCGACGCCGATGTGATCGCCGCCCACCGCCAGAGCGGGCAGACCTGCGTGCAGGTGTTCTTTTTCCGCACGGGCGCCAATTTCGGCAACCGGGCCTATTTCCCCAGCCACGGCCCCGACGACGACATGGGCGAGGTGCTGGAGGCCTTCCTGGGCCAGTTCTATGCCCGGGCCCTGCCGCCCAAGACGGTGATTCTCAGCCATGCCCTGCCCAACCGGACCCTGGTCGAGGACGCGCTGTCCGTGCGCGCCGAGCGGCGGGTGCAGATCACGGTCCCGACCCGCGGCGACAAGCGCAAGGTGGTCGACCATGCGCAGAACAACGCGAAAGAGGCGCTGTCCCGCCGCCAGTCGGAAAGCGCGACGCAGCGCAAGTTGCTGGACGGGCTGGCCGATGCCCTGGGGTTGGAGGCCGCGCCCGAACGCATCGAGGTCTACGACAACAGCCATGTCGGCGGCACCAAGGCCGTGGGCGGCATGATCGTGGCCGGCCCGGACGGGTTCGAAAAAGGCGCCTACCGCAAGTTCAACATCAAGGGGGCGGCCAACGTGCCGGACGCCGACGGCAAAACAGGCGTCGGCTTCGCCCCCGGCGACGATTACGCGATGATGCGCGAGGTCCTGACCCGGCGGTTTTCCCGCGCGTTGAAGGACGATCCCGAGCGCGCCGAGGGCCAATGGCCGGACCTGATCCTGATCGACGGCGGTAAGGGCCAGCTCGGCATCGCCATGGAGGTTTTCCAGGACCTGGGTATTGAGGACGTGGCCCTGGCGGCCATCGCCAAGGGTCCCGACCGCAATGCCGGGCGCGAACATATCTTCATGCCGGACGGGCGCGAGCTTCTGCTGAAACCCCAGGACCCGGTGCTGTATTTTCTGCAGCGCCTGCGCGACGAAGCCCACCGCTTCGCCATCGGTGCCCACCGGGGCCGCCGGGCCAAGGCGATCCACACCTCGCGCCTGGATGACGTGCCGGGCATCGGTGCCCAGCGCAAGCGGGCCTTGCTGCACCATTTCGGCCATGCCAAGGCGGTTGAGGAGGCGCGGCCCGACGATATCGCCGCCGTCGACGGGATTTCCAAGTCGATGGCGCGCAAAATCTATGACTGGTTTCATCCCGACGACTGATGTGGTTGAATGCGCCCCGCCGGTTGTCGTCCGCACTGGGATGGGATGGCCGGCACGGGGACGGTGGCGCCGCATGGAGTTCAGCGCCTCGCGATGGAGACGTTCTTGCTGACCCAATTGCCCAATCTGTTGACCATGTCGCGCATCGCCGCCATTCCGGTGGTGGTCTGCCTGATGCTGTTCATCGAGGCGCCCTTGGGCAATTGGCTGGCCTTTTCCGTCTATTGCTATGCCTCCATCACCGATTTTTTCGACGGCTACCTGGCCCGCGCCTGGGACATGCAGTCGTCCCTCGGCCGGTTTCTCGACCCCATCGCCGACAAGCTTTTGATCTCGGCGCTGCTGTTGGCGCTGGTCGGGGTCGACCGCTTCGACGGCGTGCATATCCTGCCGGCCGCCGTCATCCTGTGCCGGGAAATCCTGGTCTCGGGCCTGCGCGAATTCCTGGCCTCGGCCCGGGTCGGCCTGCCCGTCTCGACCCTGGCGAAATGGAAGACCACGGTGCAGATACTGGCGCTCGGCTTCCTCATCGTCGGCCCGGCGGGCCCCGATTTCGGGCCGCTGTCGACGACCCAGGTGGGACTTTACGGTCTGTGGATCGCCGCCCTGCTGACGCTCGTCACCGGGTTCGACTATCTGATCGCCGGTTTGCGCCATATCCGCCGCGCCGACCGCACCCCGCCGCCTGCCGCGGGCGGCACGCAAGGCGCTGAAAACCGTTGAATTTTGTGTCATTCTAACCAATATCAACGGCCTTCCGGTGGCGCTCGGCCCGGCAGGCAAGAAACATCCAAGGGGAAATGGCGGCATGAAGGTATTCGGCCTGGTCGGATGGAGCGGCAGCGGTAAAACGACCCTGCTGGTGCGTCTGATCCCGGAACTGACGTCGCGGGGGCTCACGGTTTCGACCATGAAGCACACCCACCACAACTTCGACATCGACCAGAAGGGCAAGGATTCCTACGAGCACCGCACGGCGGGCGCCACGGAGGTCATGCTGACCTCGGGCAAGCGTTGGGTCCTGCAACGGGAACTGCGCGACGAGGGTGAGCCCGACATGGACAGCCTGATCCGGCGCATGGCGCCGGTCGACCTGATCCTGATCGAGGGTTTCAAGCGCCACCGCCACGCCAAGATGGAGGTGTTCCGCCCGGAAGTGGGGAAGGAGCTGATAGCCGCCGATGATGACACCATCGTCGCCGTCGCCTCGGACGGGGCGGTCGCGGGTGTGACCTGTCCGGTCCTCGACATCAACGACGTCACGGCGGTCGCCGATTTCATCATCGCCCATTGCGATCTGGCGGCCCCGGCCGCCCAGGGGCAGCCGGGCAAGGTCAGCCATGGCGCAGCTTAAGGACGATTGCTTCGCCTTTGACGGCGGCCTGATGCCCGTGGACGACGCGCTCGCGATCCTGACCGGGCGCATCGCCTGCGTCGTCGGCACGGAGGACGTGCCGCTGCGCCAGGCGCTCGGCCGCATCCTGGCCGAGGACGTGGCCGCCCCCCGCAACGTGCCGCCCCATGACAATTCCGCCGTCGACGGCTATGCGGTCTATCACGCGGACCTGAACGCCGACGGCGAGACGCGCCTGCCCGTGGCCGGGCGCATCGCCGCCGGCCATCCCCTGCGTGGAGCGGCGGAACGCGGCAAGGCGTACCAGATCTTCACCGGCGCCCCCATGCCGACGGGCGCCGACGGTGGCCCGGACACGGTGTTCATGGCGGAAGACGCAGAGGTCGCGGGCGATGTCGTCATTCTGCCCAAGGGCTTGAAGAAGGGGGCGAACCGCAGGTTCGCCGGCGAGGACGTGAAGCAGGGCGACGTGATCCTGCGCGCCGGACAAATCCTGCGCGCCCAGGAAGTCGGTCTGGCGGCCTCTGTCGGGCGGGGAGACCTGTCGGTGCGGCAAAAGCTGCGCACGGCGGTGTTCTCGACCGGGGACGAGGTTCGTGATCCCGCAGAGGGGGCCCCCGACGGCTGCATCTTCGACGCCAACCGCTACACGATCATGAGCCTGCTGGACGGGCTCGGCTGTGCCGTCACCGATCTGGGTATTCTGCCCGACAATCCCGATGCCATCGCCCAGGCCCTGGCCGGGGCTGAGGCGGAGCATGACCTGCTGATTACCTCGGGCGGCGTGTCCGCCGGCGAGGAAGACCACGTGAAGACCGCCGTGGAACGCCGGGGCAGCATTCATTTCTGGCGTCTGGCGATTAAGCCGGGGCGGCCGGTGGCCCTGGGCCAGGTCGGCGACACGGCCTTCGTCGGCCTGCCGGGCAATCCGGTCGCGGCCATGGTCACCTTCATGCTGATCGCCCGGCCCTTGATCATGATGCTGTCGGGGGCGACGGAGACGGATGCCCCTCGCTTTCCGGTCAAGGCCGGGTTTTCTTACAAGAAAAAGATCGGACGCCGGGAATGGGCGCGGGCCAAGCTTGTGCGCAATGGCGGCGGCATGCCCGTCGCGGAAAAACGCCATTCGTCCGGCGCGGGCATTCTGACCTCCATGGTCGATGCCGACGGGCTGGTCGAACTGCCGGAAGATTTGACGGAACTGACGGAGGGTGCGACCGTGGATTTCCTGCCGTTCCGAGAGGTGACCTGAATGACCGCGCCCGTAAAACTGCTGTATTTCGCCTGGCTGCGTGAAAAGGCCGGGGTCGGCGAGGAAGACGTCCAGCCGCCGGCCACGGTCACGACCGTGGCCCAGCTTGTCGACTGGCTGGAAGCACAGGGCGGCGGTCGCGCCGAGGCCTTCGCCGACCGCAAGGTCGTGCGTGTCGCCGTGAACCAGGAATATGTTAGTCTCGATCATCCCGTGGCGGCGGGCGACGAGGTCGCGTTTTTCCCGCCGGTGACGGGCGGCTGACAGGGCAAGGAGCATCCATGATCCGGGTGCAGACAGAAGATTTCGACCTGGGCGCCGAACTGAAGGCGCTGACTGCGGGCAACCACGGCATCGGCGGGCTGTGTTCCTTCGTCGGCCTGGTCCGCGACATGTCCGGTAAAGGAGGGGCGGGCGGCGAAGCGATCGGCGCCATGACGCTCGAACATTATCCCGGCATGACGGAAAAGGAATTGGCGCGCATCGAGGCGGAGGCCCAGGCGCGCTGGCCACTCGACGCGACCCTGATCATCCACCGTTACGGGCGGCTGGAACCGGGCGACCAGATCGTCCTGGTCGCCGCGGCGTCGGCCCACCGCGAGGCGGCGTTCGAGGCCTGTCATTTCCTGATCGATTTCCTCAAGACCAAGGCGCCGTTCTGGAAGCTGGAAGGCACGCCCGGCGGCGGCCAATGGGTCGATGCCCGCGATTCCGACGATGCGGCGACGGCGCGTTGGACGCAAACGCCCGGAAAGGCGGCCGAGTGACGGCCGGGGGGGCTGCCGCCGCCGATGTCGATCCCCGGGACATCGATGCGGTATTCTTCGATTTCGACGGTGTGCTGGTCGAATCCAACGAGGTCAAGATCGAAGCCTTCCGCCGCCTGTACGAACCCTTCGGCAACGATGTGGTCGAGAAGGTGATCGCCGAACATGTCCGCCACGAAGGCGTGTCGCGGGTGGTCAAGCTGGAACGCTTTCACCGGGAGTTTCTCGGCATTGCCTTGGATGACGACGGCCTTGCCGATCTTGCGCAAACCTATTCCGAGATGGTCGAGGACGTGGTGGTCGCCTGCGAGGCCGTGCCGGGGGCGGTCGAGGCCTTGGACGCCTGGGCGGGGCATTGCCCGCTGTACGTGGTGTCCGGCACGCCCCAGGATGAACTCAGGCGTATCGCAAACCGCCGCGGCCTGGACGGATATTTCCAAACCGTGTTCGGCTCGCCCCGCGTGAAGCCGGACATTGTCGGCGACGAACTCGCGCGCATCGGCGTGGCGGCGGAGCGCGTGCTGTTCGTCGGCGATTCCCTGACCGATTACGATTGTGCGATGGTCGTCGGCACCCGCTTTCTCGGCCGCGTGCCGGCTTGGCGGGAAAGCCGATTCCCGGACGGCACTGCGGTCGCCCGGGACATGTGGCCCCTGGCCCTGGCCGGTGGGGTGCCGGCCCAACCCGGGGCGGAGGCCGGAGCATGAGCGCCGCCGACGATCCGAAGCCGGGTAAGGACTATCATCCACCCAAGGCCTATCGGAACGACCGGTTCCTGACTTCGCCGAGTGCGCGGGGCGTGCGCATCCTGGCGGAATATGTCGAACCGGCGACCCGGTTCCGCGCCTTCGACGTGGCGGACACGGTGGTGTTCTTCGGCTCGGCCCGCATTCTGCCCCGGGACGAGGCGGAACACCGTCTGCGGGCCGCCCGTGAACACGGCGGCGACGTCGCCCGCGCCGAGACGGCGTTGGACATGTCGCGCTATTACGAGGACGCCCGCGAGTTGGCCCGGCGCCTGACCGAATGGTCGAAGGGGCTGGAGGACACGTACAAGCGCTTCATCGTGTGTTCCGGCGGCGGGCCGGGGATCATGGAGGCCGCCAACCGGGGCGCGTCGGAGGCCAAGGGCATCAACATCGGGCTGGGCATTTCGCTGCCCCACGAACAGCATCCCAACCCCTATATCACCCGCGAGATGTCCTTCGAATTCCACTACTTCTTCATGCGCAAGCTGTGGTTCATGTATCTCGCCAAGGCGCTGATCGTGTTTCCCGGCGGCTTCGGGTCCATGGACGAATTGTTCGAAACCCTGACCTTGATCCAGACCGGCAAGATCAAGAAACACATGCCGGTCGTCCTTTACGGCCGCGATTTCTGGGACGAGGTGCTGAACCTGGACGCTCTGGTGAAATACGGCACGATCAATGCCGAGGATATCGACCTTCTGCACGTGGTCGATACGGTCGATGAGGCCTTCGCCTATATCACCGGCGAGTTGTCCAAGAGTCTGGACGCCCCCAAGGGCCCGGGGCTGTAGGCGCGGCTTTTCATCGGGCCCTGGTTTTGTATACAATCTCCCTAATAAACGTAAGAACGTAAGAAAGCTGGGAGACGTTCCTTGAAGGCATTGCGTGAAGATCAGGTCGCGGGATTTCGCCGCGACGGCTATCTGTTTCCAGTTCCCATGCTGTCGGCGGATGAAATCGCGACGGCGCTCGCAGACCTTGCGCGCTACGAATCCTGGCTGGGCGGCCCCCTGCCGGAGACGGAACGCAAATGGCGGACCATGCCCTTCGTCCATCTGCCCTGGTTCAACAAGCTGGTCCGCGACCCCCGCGTGTTGGACGTGGTCGAGGATCTGATCGGCCCGGACATCCTGGTCTGGACGTCGACCTTCTGGGTCAAGGAGCCTCGCTCCCCCCATGTCGCCGCCTGGCATCAGGACAACGCCTATTTCGGTCTCGATCCGTCGGAAGAGGTCTGCGCCTGGCTGGCCCTGACCGACGCGGATTCCAAGGCGGGCTGCATGAACGTCATCCCCTGGCAGGGGCGTGCCCCCCGGGTCCTGCACCACGCCCCGGCCCAGGTCGACGTCAGCATCAACCGAGGCACGCAATCCGTGGTCGAACCCTTCGACGAGGTGACGAAGGTCGCGATGGAACTGAAGGCGGGGTCGTTTTCCGTGCACCATGGGCTGTGCATGCATGCCTCGGCGCCCAACGGCGCCGATTACCGCCGTATCGGGCTCGGTTTCAACTATATCCCGGCCCATGTCCGGACCGTCGGGTCGGTGCGTATGGCGGCGATGCTGGTGCGGGGCAAGGATCGCTGGGGAAATTTTGATCTGATCGATCCGCCCGGCGGCGAATGCAGCCCCGAGGCCCTGGCCCTGCACGACGAGATCGTCGGACGTTACGGCGCCAACTATAGCGAGCAGATCGAGCGGCACCGCCGGGAATTCGCCGCCGCGGGTTAACGCCTCGGCCGCCGGTTCGGCCGCGCCGCGCCGCCGATCCATCCCTTTCGCTTGAAATAATAGACCAAGCCGGCGGCGATCGCGGCCATGAAGGTGAGGGCGGCCGGATAGCCGAAGCGCCACCCCAGTTCGGGCATGTTGAAGGGGGAGGCCTTGGTGTCGAAATTCATGCCCCACAGGCCTGCGAAGAAGCCCAGCGGAATGAAGATCGTGGCGATGATCGTCAGAACCTTCATGATCTCGTTCATGCGGGCACTCAGGCTGGACAGGTAGACCTCAAGCAAAGACGAAACCGTCTCGCGGTCGGTTTCGACGATATCCATCAACTGCACGAGATGGTCGTAACAGTCGCGCAGGTAGATGCGGGTGTCCTTGGCGATCAGCGGGTTTTCATCGCGGATCAGCGCGTTGGTCATGTCGCGCATGGGCCAGATGCAGCGGCGCAGGTGGATCAGGCGCCGCTTGAGGTCATGAATGTCTTCGACCTGCCAGGGGGCGGGGTGGGAAATAACGAGATCCTCGAGATTGTCGAGGGTCTCCCCGGCACCTTCAAGCACGGGGAAATAGGCGTCGATCACGGTGTCGAGAATGGAATAGGCAAGATAGTCGGCGGACGATTGGCAGATGCGCCCCTTGCCGCCGCGGATGCGGTCGCGCAGCGGTTCCAGGCAGTCCGCATGGCTTTCGTGAAAACTGATGAGATAGCCGTCGCCCAGGATCAGGGAAACCTGCTCGCTGTCTTCACTGCCGCTCACCGTGATGGCGCGGCAGACGATGAACACCTGATTCTTGAATGTTTCCGTTTTCGGCCGCTGGTGGACGTTGACGATATCTTCCAGGGCCAGGCTGTGAATGCCGAACCGGGTGCCGATCCGTTCGATCAACCCGACGTCGGCAAGGCCTGAAACCTGGATCCAGGTGACGGGAAATTGCCCGCTGTCGGCAGCAATTTCGGCGCCCGATTCCAGCGTGTCCTCGCGAATTCCCTCTGGGCCATAAGCCAGAATGCGGACGCGGGTTTCCTTCGCGCCGGAATGGACGATCAGGGTTCCTGGCGGCGAACCGGGCTTGGCGCGGCGGACGGCAATGCCGCGTCGCCGCCGCGGGGGATGATCGGAAGGCATCATGGGCGTGTCTTCCCGCATCCCGATGGCCTATTCCGCCGCCGCGCTTTCCGCCTTCTTGCCGACGGCCTTTTCGTAGTCCTCGATCAGCCAATGGGTGATCTGGCCCGGCGTGAAGGTCATGTCGTCGATCTGGCCGACGGGCGTGACTTCGGCGGCGGAGCCGGTGAGGAAGATTTCCGTCGCCTTTTTCAGCTCGTCCGGGAAGATCGCCCGTTCGATGACCTCGATCCCCCGGGCCTTGGCCAGGGCGATGACGGTCTGGCGGGTGATGCCGTTGAGGAAGCAGTCGGGTGTCGGGGTGTGCAGTTTGCCGTCGCCGAAGGAGATGAAGATGTTCGCCCCCGTGGCCTCGGCGACCTGGCCGCGGTAGTCGAGCATCAGGGCGTCCTGGCAGCCATGGGATTCGGCGGTGTGCTTGGACAGGGTGCAGATCATGTACAGACCCGCCGCCTTGGCGTGGACCGGTGCGCACTCCGGGGCCGGGCGCCGCCACGTCGAGGTTTCCAGCTTGATGCCCTTCTTGCGCAGTTCCGGCGAAAAGTAGCTGGGCCAGTCCCAGGCGGCGATGGCGACGTTGATGCGGTTCTGCTGGGCCGACACGCCCATCATTTCCGACCCGCGCCAGGCGACCGGCCGGATGTAGCCATCGACGATGCCGTTCTTGGTGCAGGCGTCGATACAGGCCTGATCGATCTCTTCCACCGTGAAGGGGATTTTGAAGCCCAAGGTTTGCGCGGAATAGAACAGCCGTTCCGTATGTTCGCGCAGCTTGAAGATTTGCCCCGAATACATGCGTTCGCCTTCGAACACGCAGGAGCCGTAATGCAGGCCGTGGGTCAGGACATGGACGCGGGCGTCCCGCCAATCGACCCATTCACCATTGAACCAGATCAGACCGTCACGGTTGTCGAAGGTAGCAGCTGCCATTGTAATATTCTTTCGTCCGTCCGTTTTTCCCAAGAACGATGTTGCGTTTATTATCATTCTCGGGCATATAAGTCAATAACACTGACTTATTTTTGCGGGGCCTTCGATCACATTTTTCGGCGGCCCCGGTGAAGGAAACCGTCATGGATGAACAGGCCCCCTGGGTCCAGCAGCAGGTTGATCCCCTGGCGCCACGCGACGACGACCTGCGCCAGGCCATGGAACTGCTGTTCTTCGCCTACCGTGACTTCACGGGCGAGGCCGACGCCGTCCTGGCCGATTACGACATGGGTCGCGCCCATCACCGGGCGATCTATTTCATCGGCGCCAACACGGGCATCAGCGTGTCGGAACTGCTGGCGATCCTCAAGATCACCAAGCAATCCCTTAACCGCGTGCTGTCGACCCTGATCGACGAAGGCTACGTCGTGCAGGAAACCGACGACGGCGACCGCCGCCGCCGGCTCATGCATCTGACGCCCAAGGGCCGCGACCTGGAACAGCTGCTGACCCGCCGCCAGTCGGCGCATGTCGCCCGCGCCTACCGCGAGGCGGGCCCCGACGCGGTCGAAGGGTTCCGCCGCGTGCTGTTCGGTCTGATCAACGAGGCGGACCGCCATCGCGTGCCCCTCCCCGGTGCCGCGGCCCACGGCTGACGGGCTGCCGCGTCCAGCCCGATCATGATAAGATTTGCACCGGCCCTGTGGCCGCTTGAACGTTCGACCGCATGGCATGGGGGAGTGCTGCCGTGAATGCCGACCTGCCGCATCTTCTTGTCGTTGACGACGACGGCCGCCTGCGCGACCTGCTGAGCCGCTTTCTGACCGAGAACGGTTTTGTCGTGGTCACCGCGGCCGATGCGGCCCAGGCGCGCAGCCGGCTTAGCCATTTCGATTTCGACGCGGTGATTTTGGACCTGATGATGCCGGGAGAAACAGGTTTGGAATTCGCGCGCGACCTGCGCACCCGGTCGGCCATTCCCATCCTGATGCTGACCGCCATGGCGGAAACCGAGGACCGCATTTCGGGCCTGGAAGGCGGTGCCGACGACTATGTGATCAAGCCGTTCGAGCCGCGTGAGCTGCTTTTGCGCATCCGCAACATCATGAAGCGCGCCCCTCAGGCCCAGGCCCCCGGGGACGACCTTCATCTCGGCGATTTTCTGTTCCGCCGTGACCGGGGCGAACTGCTGCGGGGTGGGCGCCCCGTGCGCCTGACCGATCTGGAGGCCGGATTGTTGTGCGCGCTCGCCGCGCGCCCGGGCGACGTGCTGACCCGCGACGACCTGATCGCCCGCACGGGGGCGGCCGGTGGCGGGCGTGCCGTCGATGTACAGGTCACCCGTCTTCGCCGTAAGATCGAACCCGATCCCCGCGATCCCCGCTATCTGCAGACCGTGCGGGGCAAGGGCTATGTTCTGCGCCCCGATTGAAGACTCCGGCCATGCCCCTTCAGACGACCCTCAAGAACGCCCTGCCGAAAAGCCTGCTTGGCCGCGCCCTGCTGATCATCGTCACGCCGCTGATCCTGTTGCAGGTGGTGTCGGGCCTGATCTTCTACGAAACCCATTGGGACAAGGTGTCCTACCGCCTGGCGCGCAGCGTCGCCGGCGACGTGGCCGCCATCGTGCAACTGGTCACCGACGATCCCAGCGATGAAGGCCGCGAGCGCGCCGCCGCCCTGGCTGGCCGCAACATGGACATGTTCGTGACCTTTCTGCCGGGCGCGATTCTGTCCAACAAGGCGGTGCCGCCGGCCAATGACCTGGAAGACGTACTCGACCGCTCCATGCAGAGCTTCATCGTCAAGCCCTACCGTTTGGATTCGGAAAGTTCGGACCGCAACGTCATCATCGACGTGCAGCTTGCCGACGGCGTGCTGCGCATCACCACCACGCGCAAGCGGCTATTCTCGACCACGGTCTATGTCTTTGTCATCTGGATGATCGGCACGTCGCTGATCCTGTTCGGGGTCGCCACCATCTTCATGCGCAATCAGGTGAAGCCGATCCGCCGTCTGGCCCGCGCGGCCGATAATTTCGGCAAAGGCAGGGACGTATCGAACTTCAAGCCCGAGGGGGCGACCGAGGTCCGTCAGGCGGCTCAGGCCTTCATGGCCATGCGCGAACGCATCCAGCGCCAGATCACCCAGCGCACGGACATGCTGTCCGGCGTGTCGCACGACCTGCGCACGCCGCTGACGCGGATGAAGCTGCAATTGGCGATGTTCAAGAACGTGGAGGGGGTCGACGATCTGTCCGCCGACGTGTCGGAAATGGAACACATGCTGGAAGGCTATCTTGCCTTCGCCCGAGGCGAGGGCACGGAAAAACCGTCGCCGACGGACCTGGGCATGCTGCTGGAAGACGTGGTCGGTCAGGTCCGCCGCCGTGGCCGGCCCATCGATCTGCACTTGGAGGATCAATTGAACCTGCCGCTGCGGCCCAACGCCTTCAAGCGCTGCGTCACCAACCTGGTGGAGAACGCGGCGCGTTATGGCCAGCATGTGTCGGTGCGGGCGGGACAGCGGGGCGACGCCATCGAGATCACCGTGGACGACGACGGCCCCGGCATTCCCGAAGACAAGCGCGCCGAGGTGTTCCGGCCGTTCTTCCGGCTCGACGATTCCCGCAACCCGGAAACCGGCGGGGTGGGGCTGGGCCTGACCATCGCCCGCGACGTGGTGCGCAGCCACGGCGGCGAAATTCTGTTGTCGGAATCGCCGGCCGGCGGCCTGCGCGGCCGCATCCGCCTGCCCCTGTAGGGTTTCCGGGCCGGGACGGCCCCGGCGGATTTCATGGCAATTCCGCCGATGACATCTATAATGGGAACAGATCAAGTAATGGTCCGATAATCGCGGCACCGCGGCCCTGGGAGGGTTCGGCTTGGTGTCTGGGGGGTGTAGGTGGCTGATTCCCTTCCGTCGAAAGTTCTGATTGCCGACGACCACGCCCTGTTCCGTAAGGGGCTGGGTTCGCTGTTGGAAATCATCGATCCCGACATCACGGTCGTCGAGGCCGCGAGCTATCCGGAAGCCCTGCGCACGGCCAACGAAACCGACGACCTGGACCTCGCCCTTGTCGATCTGGGCATGCCGGGGATGGAACGGTTCGCGGGGCTTAACGCGTTGATCCGCTCCCTGAACGGCGTGCCGGTGGTCGTCGTGTCCGCCGCCGAAACGTCCGAGGAAATGAGCCTGGCCATGGACTGCGGCGCTCATGGCTACATCCCCAAGACCCTGGACAGTTCCGTGGTGGTCAATGCCGTACGCAAGGTGATCGCCGGGGAAATCTATCTGCCGCCGACGCTGCTCGACTGGGCTCCCGGCGGGGTCAAGACCGAAGGCCCCGGCGGATTGCACCTGACGCCGCGCCAGCGCGATGTCCTCAACCTCATGGCCGGCGGCAAGTCGAACAAGGAGATCGCCCGTATCCTGGGTCTCGCCGAAGGCACCATCAAGCTGCATGTCACGGGGCTTTTGAAGGTGCTCGACGCGAACAACCGGACCCAGGCGGTGATCAAGGCGGCATCGTTGGGATTGACGCAGGGCCTGGAACAGGACTGACTGCGCCGACAAGGAGGGCGTCATGAGGTCCCGCTGTTCCCGTACTGGCTATGGCACCAGAAGCCGGGAAAACAAAAATCATCCATTGAGCGCCCGCCGACGGTTCGGTGCATCGGCTGCGGCCATCGGGGTATTGCTCGCCGCGCCGCCGGCATGGGCGCAATCCGGTGAGGCGGTGGCCCACCCGGGGCCGGCGATCATGGTCGGACTGACCGTTGCGGTGGTGGCGTTCCTTGTTGGGGTGCGGCTGGGCCGTCGGCGGCGCGATCCGGCAGCCGTGGTGGCTCCCGAGGCGCAGGTGACGGATGTCCCTCGCCGCCGCGCGATGAGCGCCGCCGAACACGATGCCGAAACGGACGCCCATTACCGCATCATTTCCGAACTGACCTCGGACGTCGTCTATGCCTATGACGTCGCCCCCGACGGCCGGGTAACCTCGAAATGGCAGGTCGGCGGGATCGACGGCCTGGCCGGGCAGTCCGGGCAAAGCGACGCGCCGCTGGCCTGGCTGACCCAGATCCATCCCGACGACGTGCCGATCCTGGAATCCCGCGACCAGCGCCTGCGCCTGGGCATTCCCTCGACCGACGAATTCCGCCTGCTGTCCGCCGACGGCCGGGTACGCTGGCTGCGCGTCTATTCGCGCCCGGAACGGGGCACCAGCGGCGAGGTCGTGCGCGTGGTCGGTGCGGCCAAGGAGATCACCCAGGACAAGCGCTGGGAAGAAGCCCTGGCCGATTCCGAAAGCAAGCTGCAGGCGACGTCGCGTACCGCCCGGGTCGGGTATTGGGAACATTTCCCGGAGGACAACCGCACCGTCTGCTCGCCCGTCCTGTGGCGGATCTGGGGCCTGCGCCCCGGCCGCGCGGGCCCCACGGGCAAGGTCTTCCTGGACATGATCCATCCCGACGACCGACCGCGCATCGCCGCCGCCTACGAAGATCCCGTGCCCAATTGCCGGCATGAGTATCGGGTTCTTCAGCCGGACGGCACGATGCGCTATGTTTTTGAGGACCTTAGTGCCGATTTCGACGAACACGGCCGCGCACGCCGGCTGTTCGGGGTTACCCAGGACATTACCGAGCGCAAGCGGGCCGAACAGGCGCTGCGCGATTCCGAACTGCGCTATCACGCCATTGTCGAGGATCAGACGGAGCTGATCCGGCGCTGCACCCCCGACGGGGTCCGGACCTTCGTCAATGAAGCCTATTGCCAATATTATGGTGTGCCCCGCGAACAGCTGATCGGCCGGCCCGTCGGCTCGGAACTGAGCGACGGCGAAGCCGCCCTGCGCCAAGCCATCATCCGCCGTATCGGCCCGAAAAATCCGATTGAGGAAAACCTCCATCGGGTGATCGGACACGACGGTAAGGTCAGTTGGCAGCAATGGACCGAACGCGCGGTGTTCGACGACGACGGGCGGATGGTGGAAATCCAGGGCGTCGGCCGCGATGTCACGGCCACGAAAGAGGCCGAGGAAATGCTGGCCGAGGCCAAGGACGCCGCCGAACTGGCGAGTGCCGCCAAGTCGCGCTTCCTGGCCGCCGCCAGCCACGATTTGCGTCAGCCCCTGCAGGCGCTGGCCATGTTCGTCAACGTGTTGTCGGAACGGGACCTGGACGACAAGGCGAAGCAGCTTATCAACCGCATCAGCGACTGTTCGGACGCCCTGGAACGCCTGCTCGGTTCATTGCTCGACATCTCGAAACTGGACGCCGGGCTGTTCGTGCCGCAGCGGCGCGATTTCAACCTGGGTGCCGTGCTGGAACGCCTGTGTTCGGAAATCCGTCCCCTGGCCGAGGAAAAGGGCCTGCGGCTCAACATGGTGCCCTGCGCACTTCTGGTCGACAGCGATCCGGGCCTGCTCGACCGCCTGCTGCGCAATCTTTTGACCAACGCCGTGCGCCATACGGAAACCGGCAAGATCCTGGTCGGCTGCCGGCGTGCCGGGAACTGTGTGCGGGTCGAGGTCTGGGATACGGGCGTCGGTATCCCCGAGGACCAGTTGGAGATGATCTTCGAGGAGTTCCACCAGGTCGGCAATCCGGCGCGCGACCGGCGCGAGGGACTGGGCCTGGGGCTTGCCATCGTGCAGCGCCTGTCCAATCTGCTCGACCATCCCGTGGACGTGCGGTCATGGGTGGGGCAGGGGTCGCGGTTTGCCGTCAGCCTGCCGCTGGCCGGCGACCATGCGCCTGCGGAAATGACCCTGCCGGCGGATGAGCATCCCGATGTGACGGGGGCCGTGGTGGTCGGCATTGATGACGAGGCCGACATTCGCGACGCGCTGGGATTGCTGCTGACCGGATGGGGGTATGACGCCTTGGTCGCCGGCTCGGCGGTCGAGGCGATCGCCAAGCTGGAGCAGGAACGCAAGCAGCCGGAACTGGTGGTCGCCGATTACCGGCTCAAGCTAGGCCATACGGGGGCCGACGCGATTTTGGCCATCCGCCACGTCTGGGGCGGCGACGTGCCGGGGTTCCTGCTGACCGGCGACACGGGCCCGGACCGCCTGCGCGAGGCGGCGGCCAGCGGTTTCGAGGTCATGCACAAGCCGGTCCAGCCCGAAAAACTGCGCCTGATGGTCGCGGAATCGATCGCCTACGCCCGCCGGGTGGCGGCAATCGAGGCGCGCGCCCGCGCGCTGGAAAAAGACGAGATGGAACGCCAGGTCTGAGGGGCGGCCGCAGGTCTCAGAACAGCCGACCGCCGTTAGGGACATTGAGGTCCGGGTGGATCAGCACGACCTCGCCGTCTGCGTCGGGAAACCCAAGGACCAGCACTTCCGACATGAACTTGCCGATCTGCTTTGACGGAAAATTGACGACGCCCGCGACCTGGCGTCCGACCAGGCCGTCCGGCGTGTAGTGGCGGGTGATCTGAGCCGAGGTCTTGCGCTCGCCGATGTCCGGGCCGAAATCGACCCACAGCTTGATGGCCGGGCGGCGGGCCTCGGGAAAAGGTTCGGCGCGGACGATCGTCCCGACGCGGATATCCACGGCCAGGAAATCGTCGAAGGCGATCTGCGGGGTCGGGCTTTCGGGCATGGAACGTCTCCTTCGGCCCGGAAATTTATCGCTCCCGCCCCGCCATGCAATAAAAAAGGTTGGCAATAAAAAAGGCAGGCAACAAAAAAGGCCGCCCCTTGGGGCGGCCTTCTTCGAAAGACGGAAAAGCCGATTACTTGGTTTTGGCTTTGCTCATCTGACCCTTCATTTCGTCGAAGGCTTCGGCGATGCGGGCGTTGATCACCTTAACGGCGGCGTCGTTGGCTTTGGTGACGACATCCGTGACCTTCTTGGAGTTGGCCAGGGAGGATTCGAAAGCGGCCTTGCACAGGTCCAATTCCTTGGCCGCCAAGTCCTGCGGGGAAGAAACCTTACCCAGGGATTCCGCGGCGGTGCTGGCCTGATCGAACGCGGCCTTGAACAGTTCGGCTTGCTTCTGGGCCGCGGCCTGAACGCCTTCGAAGGCGGCCTGGCTGGCTTTGTTCAGGGCTTCAAGATTCTTGCGCTGGATGTCCATCACGGCATTGACGTCGATGGTTTCCATGGAGCCGCCCTTCATCGCCTTCATGACCTGATCGGACATTTTGGCGGGGTCGAAGTCGGCATAGATCTTGGTGAAATCGGCAGCCCAGGCGGGGAAGCCATTTTTGTCGAGCTTGAACATATCGGCGTACATTTGGTCGGTCCTCCATTGGAGCGCGAAAGGGAATATGCGTCGTGCACATGCAGCATTTTTGCTGCACTGCAACAGTGATGCATATATGCGACTGATGGAGGATGTGAGTCAAGTCTTATATTGCAGTGCAATAAAAAAAGAAGCCTAGGCCCGGGGGGCTTCGGCTGTTTCCTCGTGGCGGCCCTGCTTCGGGCGGACCCGGTCGAGAAACCGTACTGCCGTTTCGGCCCGGCGCAGTCCCTTGTCGAGCGCCGCCATGGTCTTTGCCTGATCGGCGCCGTCGTCGCCCAGCCACACCCGGAAGGCGTCGGCATAGACCAGGGCCAGACCCTTGGCGCGCAGCAGCCCGCAGGGCCCCGAGGCGTCGATGCCGGCGGCCGCAAGCACCCGGGTCATGGTCCGCGCCATGCGCGGCAGGAACCGCAGCGCCGCCGGATCGCAGAGCGAATCCTTGGCGATCTCGGCCATGGCGGCCCGGTGGGGGGCGAGCGCGTCGAACCGTTCCATCAGAAGGTCGAACAGGCGATCGCGGATGCCGATGCCCGCGTCGCCCGAGGCCGCATGGGCGTCGGCGGCGGCCAGCATCTGTGCATCGATACGGTCCTGGAACGCGTTGACGATGTCGTACTTGGTGGGAAAGGGGATCAGTATATCGGACAGCGGCACCCCAGCATCGGCGGCCACGTCGGCCAGGGAGAGCCGCCGCCAGCCGTCCCGCGCGACCCGTGCCATGGCGGCGTCGATCACGGAGTCCCGCGGATCGCCCGGGGACGCGGTCTTCGCCTTGCTTTTGCCGCTTGCCTTGCCTGAGGTCGTACCTTGGGGCCGCTTGGCCATGGCGGAGCCTCCTTACCTGCGCTTTTCATTATGTAGGAAGGATCGGCGGAAATGCCAGCCGGATCGCGGCGGCTATTCCGCCAGTTCGCGGGACCGCCTGGCGGCGGCGGCGACGCAATCGGTCACCAAATCGCCCAGGGGGCCATTGGCGGGGTCGTCCTTGTTGGGATCGCCGCCCATCAGGACCGTCAGTCCGGCCGCAGTGGTGCCGCCGGGGCTGGTCACGTTGCGGCGCAGGATTTCCGGCGTGTCCGTGGCGGCGCGGTGCAGCAGCTCGCCCGCGCCCTCGACCGTTGCCCGGGCCAGCGAATCCGCGAGATCTGCCGGCAGGCCCGCTGCGCGGCCCGCCCGGGCCAGGCATTCGACCATATGAAAGACATAGGCCGGACCGCTGCCGGACAGGCCGGTGACCGCATGCAGCAGGTCTTCGTCCTCGACCCAATGAACCTGGCCGACGGCGGTCAGAAGATCGTGGCACAGCTTCTGCTGGGCGTCGGTGACGCGGGCGTTGGCGCAGGCGACGCTGACCCCCCGGCCGACGGCGGCCGGGGTATTGGGCATGGCGCGGACGACCGCCGCGACTTCGCCCAGGTAATCCTCGAACAAGGCGATGGGCGTGCCGGCGGCGATGGACAGGAACACGGTCGCCGGCCCGGCGAACGGAAGATAGTCGGGAACGACGTCGGCCATGACCTGCGGCTTGACGGCGAACATCACCAGTTCGGGCAGGAAATCCGGGGGCAGGTCGTCCGCCACGGCGGCGACGGTGACGCCGTGATCGCGGGCCAGGACCGAGGCGCTGTCGGGGTTGGGTTCGACGACGAAGATGTCGGTCGCCGGAATGCCGCGGCCGATCCATCCGGCCATCAGGGCGCCGCCCATCTTGCCGCCGCCGACAACCAACAAGGGATGGGCGGCCGTCATGGCAGGGCTCCTTCGATCCTGCGGGGCGGGATCAGGCTTCGCCGACCGTGTCCACCATGGCGGCGGCCACGGCGTCGTCGGCGGTGCGACCCCCCCAGATCACGTATTGGAAGGCGGGGTAAAAGCGTTCGCATTCGTACAGCGCCGTTTCGACGATGTCCTCCATCTGGCTCATGGTCGGGCCGTTGGCCGCGCGCATGGGCAGGACATGGCGGAACATGGGCAGGCCTTCGTCATCCCACATGCCGAAATGGCCGAGCCAGAGCTTTTCATTGACCCGGGCCAGAAGCTCGTAGACCGGCGTGCGCCGCTCCTGGGGCACGCGCATGTCGAAGGCGCAGGTGAAGTGCATGGCCTCGATTTCGTCGTTCCAGGCGAAATAGAGGCTGTAGTCGCACCAGGTTCCCGGCACTTGAACGGCCAGTTCCTGGTCGCTTCGGCGGTCGAAGGTCCAGTCGTTTCCTTCCACGATCTGTTCGATCAGATCCAAAGGATTGTGTTTTTGGGTATCTACGGCGAATTCGAGTGCAGGCATGGCCGCTGCTCCTTCGTGGCTGGACCGGCGGCGCCCGGCGGGCGCCTCCAGGCTTGTCGCCAAAGGGATCGCCCACAACATCTCGGAGGTTACCGAAATATGGTATCTGTGGCCCCCTTGGATACAAGAGCTAGCCTGCCTTAAGGGCGAAAGCCGTGCAAGGGCGGATTGGGGCGGTTCTGTGAATATTTGTGGAAGAATCGGGAATCAGAAAGGCTTAGACGCAAACGCGCCAAAACGCCGCCGGACGCAAGGTCCTGAAACGACTCCATATATGGACGGAAGGTCAGGCCTTCGGTTTGCCCGCCGGGGCCTTGCGCGGGGCGGGTTTAGCCGTGGTTTTTTTCGCGGCCGCCCGAGGCTTGGCGGCTCCTTGGCCGGCCAGTTGGGCCTCCAGTTTGGCGACTCGGGCTTCCAGTTTTTCCTGTGCCGCGCGGGCGTTCTTCGCGACTTCGGCCATGGCGTCGAACTCGTCGCGGGGAACCAAGTTGCCGTCGGCCAGGAATCGTTCGATCTGTTGGCGGATCATGGCTTCCAGTTCGTCCTTCATGCCGGCGAGCGTCGCCACGGCGCCGTTGGCCACCTTGGCCAAGTCGTCGAGGATTCGGTTGGACGTCTGCATGGTGGAACTCCTTGGCTCGTGGCGCGTAATCTATAGAAGATATATGGCCTCCTTGGGGGGCTTTCGCAAGCGCGGGCCCTGTTGCTCCCCGGCCCGGCCCAGCCTATAAGCAGCCCATGTATGTGGTCACCGGCGGCGCCGGTTTCATCGGATCGAATATCGTTCACGGGCTGGAGGCCAGGGGCCTGGGCCCGGTGGCGGTCGTCGACCATGTCGATTCGGACGAAAAGGCCCGCAACATCGCCAAGCGCCGGCAGGTGGAGACGGTCGCACCCGAGGGCCTGTCCCGATTCCTCGACGCCAACGCGGACCGGATTCGCGGCGTCATCCACATGGGCGCCATTTCGGCGACCACGGAATCGCGCCTGGTCCGCATCATCAAGAATAACATTCTGCTGTCCCGCCGCCTGTGGCATTGGTGCGCGGATCAGGGCATTCCCTATATCTACGCCTCCTCGGCGGCGACCTATGGTGACGGCGCCCAAGGCTTCGACGACGATGGTGCCATCGAGGCGCTCAAGGCGTTGAAGCCGCTCAACCTGTACGGCTGGTCGAAGAACCAGTTCGACATCTGGGTCGCGGAACAGGTCGCGGCGGGCGCCCCCAGGCCGCCGGGCTGGGCCGGGCTCAAGTTTTTCAACGTGTTCGGGCCCAATGAATACCATAAGGGCCGCATGCAGTCCGTCGCCCGCCAGGTTTACGAGAATGCGGCCCGGGGCGAGGCCTGCACCCTGTTCAAATCCCATAACCCGGATTATCCCGACGGTGGTCAGCTGCGCGATTTCGTCTGGGTCGGTGATTGCGTCGATATGGTGTTGTGGCTGCTCGACCATCCCGAGGCCTCGGGCCTGTTCAACTGCGGGTCGGGCAAGGCGCGCAGCTTCGCCGATCTGGCCGCCGCCGTGTACCGGGCCCTCGGCAAGGCGCCGATGATCGACTTCGTGCCGACGCCCGAGGATATCCGCGACAAGTACCAGTATTTCACCGAGGCCCGCATGGACCGCATCCGCGCCGCCGGCTACGCCCATCCGCAAACGCCGCTGGAAGAAGGCGTGCGCCGCTATGTGCAGGACTTCCTCGCCACCGGCGACCCTTATCTGTGACGGACGGAACACCATGACTTTCGCACTTATTCTTCCTGTCCTGGCTTTTCCCGCCATTGATCCGATCATCGTTCAGATCGGCCCCTTCGCCATCCGCTGGTACGCCCTGGCCTATATCAGCGGGCTGATCCTGGGCTGGCGCTACATGCTGCGCATGACCGGCGATCTGCCGCTGCGCGACGTCCGGGTGTTGGGTGACGACGGCAAGACCACGACCGTGCGGGAACCCGTCGTCAGCCGCCTTGCCGTCGATGATTTTCTGGTCTGGGCGACCATCGGGGTGGTTCTGGGCGGGCGGCTCGGCTACGTGCTGTTCTACAAGCCCGGTTTCTATTTCGAAAATCCCCTGAACATCCTGACCGTATGGCAGGGCGGCATGTCGTTCCACGGCGGCCTGCTGGGGGTCTGCGTCGCGACCCTTCTGTTCTGCCGCAAGCGGGACATCCCGCTGTTCACCTTCGCCGACATGCTGGGCTGTACGGCGCCCATCGGCCTGTTCTTCGGGCGTATCGCCAACTTCATCAATGGCGAGCTGTTCGGCCGTGCGGCCGACGTGCCCTGGGCCATGGTGTTCCCCCATGGCGGCCCGATGGCGCGCCACCCCAGCCAGATCTATGAAGCGGTGCTCGAAGGTCTTGTTTTGTTCGTCGTGATGGCGGTGTTATGGCGGCGGCCGGGCTTGCGGGCGCGGCCCGGCTTCCTCGCCGGTGTGTTCTTCATCGGCTATGGCGCGGCGCGCATCACCGCGGAATTCTTCCGCGAACCGGACGCCTACCTGGGCTTCCTGTTCCAGGGGGCCACCATGGGCCAGCTCTTGTCCCTGCCCATGATCGCCGTCGGCCTGTGGCTGATCTGGCGCGCCAACCGGGCCGGCAAAGCGGGCGCATGACAGGCCTGCTGGCCCATCTCCGCCGCCGCATCGCCCTGGAAGGGCCGCTGACCGTCGCCCGCTATATGGAGGAATGTCTGGGCAACCCGGCCCATGGCTATTACATGACCCGCGATCCCCTGGGTGCTGGCGGCGATTTCACCACGGCGCCGGAAATCTCCCAGATGTTCGGCGAACTGATCGGCCTGTGGGCCGCCGTGCAATGGCAGGCCATGGGCACACCCGGCGCCGTGCATCTGGTCGAACTCGGCCCCGGGCGCGGCACCTTGATGGCGGATGCGCTCCGCGCGATGGGGACCGTCGCACCTTTCCGGGCGGCCGTGCAGGTGCACTTGGTCGAAACCAGTCCGGTGTTGCGTGACGCGCAGCGGAAAACCCTGGCGGCCGCTCATCCCGGCGTGACGCCCCAGTGGTGGAACGATTTTTCCCAGGTGCCGGCGGGCCCCGCCCTCGTCATTGCCAACGAATTTTTCGACGCCCTGCCGATCCGCCAGTTCCTGCGCGGGCCCGATGGCTGGCGCGAACGTCTGGTTGCCTGGGACGCGGACGCGGCGGCCCTTGCCTTCGTCCTGTCGGGGGCCCAGGCGGCGAGCCCGCTGATCCCGCCGCCCTTGAACCAAGCGCCCGAGGGCAGCCTGATCGAAATCTGCCCCGCCGGTCTGCGCAAGGGACATACCCTGGCTGCGCGGCTGGCGGCCCAGGGCGGGGCGGCGCTGATCGTCGATTACGGCCATGATCGCAGTGCCCCCGGCGATACCCTGCAGGCGGTGAAGGGCCATGAATACGCAGACGTGCTGACCGCGCCGGGCGAGGCGGACCTGACCGCCCATGTGGATTTCCAGCAATTGGCCCAGACCTGCATCCAGGCGGGAGCCGTGACTTTCGGGCCCGTCGGGCAGGGGGATTTCCTGACCGCCCTCGGCATCGGCGCGCGGGCCCAGGCGTTGGCCGCCAAGGCCGACGCCCGCCAGAAGGCGGCGATCGACGCGGCCTTCGCCCGCCTGACCGGGGCCGGCCAGATGGGCCGCCTGTTCCGGGTCCTGGCCGTGCAGCATCCGGGCCTGACCGCGCCGCCCGGATTTGAATAGGCTGTGTCGGAATCCGTGATTTGAACTGGCCCGTGCGAACAAGGTAAAAGTCTTCATGACCGAATCCCTCGACATCGTCCGTGCACCCAACTTGGCCGATCAGGCCGGGATCGCGCACGGCTTCTTCACCCGCCGGGGCGGGGTCTCCGGCGGCATCTACGCTGGGCTGAATTGCGGGCAGGGGTCCAAGGACGATCCCGACCATGTCCAGGAAAACAAGCGCCGCGCCATGGCGGCGATGGGGTTGGGGGCGGATGATCTGGCCCTGGTCCATCAGGTTCATTCCCCCGATGTGTGGGCCGCCGATGCCCCCCGCGACCGCGCCGCCATGGAAAAGGCCGACGCCCTGGTCAGCCGCCGGCCGGGTCTGGCGCTCGGCATCCTGACCGCCGATTGCGCGCCGGTGTTGTTTGCCGACGGCACCTCGGGCGTGGTCGCCGCGGCCCATGCGGGCTGGCGGGGCGCGATGTCCGGGGTGCTGGAAAACACAGTCGCCCGGATGGAGGCTGAGGGGGCGAAGCGGGCCGCCATCCACGCCGCCCTCGGCCCCTGCATCCGCCAGGAATCGTACGAGGTCGGCCAGGACATGAAGGACGCCTTCGCGGGCCGTCACGCCGACCACGACAAGTACTTCGCCGCCGGCGACCGGCCCGGCCATTACCAATTCGATCTGGCGGGCTTCATCATGGACCGGCTGGCCGCCCTGGGTCTGGCCAGCACCCATGACGTGGGCCTAGACACCTATGTCGACGCCGGCCGGTTCTACAGCTACCGCAGGGCCACCCATTTGGGCGAAACCGACTACGGGCGCGAACTCGCCGTGGTCGCCTTGGCCGCCGGCTGAGGGGGCGGGACCATGCCCTATCTGGCGGTCTTGACCTTGGCGGCGCTCGCGGTGATTCTCGTCACCTGCGTTATTGTTTAGGGGCGCCATCGCCTGATGGCACGGGAAGCCGAAGGACGGACGGCCTTGCGGGCAACGGTCCAATTCGCAATCTGGGTTCTTGCGGCGGTGGTGTTGGCCGTGACCGCCTGCGCGCCCGTGCCGCGCGCCTTCACGCCGGGCGAAGTGGACAGCGTCGGCAATGCCATCGTCCACGGCACCTTCACCAAGGGCATTCAGGTCAACCCGATTGAGGGCACGGCGCCCATCATGTCCAAGATTCTGGCGCGGACCACGGTCGATTCCTTCGAACCCTACGGCCTGCCTGCCGGGGTCGCCCCCTTCGACGCCTCGGAATACATCCTTCACGGCCGCGCCCATCGCGACAAGAACCCCAACGCCATTCCCTACGTCACCCTTCACTGGCAGTTGTCGAACAAGGACGGCCTGCTGTTGGCCGACCTGGAACAGCCCGTCGACGCGACCAGCGGGGAATGGGAATTCGGCACGCCCGAGGTCATCATCCGCGTCGCCGAGGACGTCGCCCACCGCGTCGCCGCCATCCTGGCCGGGATCGCTCCGGCCCAGGCGGAGCCGGCCCCCGACAAGGGCATCTTCGTGATGCCGGTCGAGGGGGCGCCCGGCGACGGCGATTTTTCCCTGACCCGCGCCATCGCCGAAGCTTTGAAGGCGCGGGGGACGCGCCTGACCCGATACCGTGAACAGGCGAAATATGTGTTGACCGGATTGATGGAGGTTTCGCCGTCGGTCCAAGGCCGCCAGGGGGTGCGCATCACTTGGCGGCTGGCCCGCCCCGACGGCAAGGAGGTCGGCAAGGCGGAACAGGACAACACGGTGCCGTCGGGCACCTTCGATACGCAATGGATGCCGACCGCGCGGCTGATCGCCGCCGCCGCCGTCGATGGCATCCACGAGGTCATCGGCGGCTGGGAAGAGCGCGAACGCACGTTGGCCGAGGGCCGCGGCCTGGGTGTGCCGGACAATCTCGACAACCCCGACCTGCCCGCGCCCGGCGGGCCCAAGCGGGTGATCGCCAAGTTGCAGGACCATCTGGTGCCACTCGATGCCCCCGTCACCAAGGACGTCCCCCCCGAGATGACCGCCCAGGAAGAGCTGGAGTCCTCCCGCGCCAAGGTGGCCGCCGGGGACGCTCCGCAGTCGGCGACCGAGGAAAAAAGCGTCCTCGGCCCGGAGGACGCGGCCGGTGAAAAGGTCGTCGAGGAAACGTTCACGCCGCCGACCCTGCGGACCCATGACCAGGATGCCGCCAATTCCTTTCTCATCGCCGAGGTCACCGGAGCCCCCGGCAACGGCAACCGCCTGTTGGCCGAGGCCTTGAAGCGGGTGTTGCGCGCGCGTGACCAGAACGTCACCGACGACCCGCGCCAGGCGCGGTTCCTGGTGCGCGGCCTGGTCGTCATGTCCGAGCCCAAGGACGGTAAGCAGAACGCCCGTATCGTGTGGTCGGTCGAAACCACGGAGGGCACGGCGCTGGGCAGCGCCGAACAGAACAACACGGTTTCGGCGGGCATGCTCGACGACAATTGGGGGGACACGGCGCTTAACGTCGCCATGGGGGCGGTCGTGGGCATTCAGCGGGTGCTTGGGGATAAGGCCCGCCCGTTCGCCCGGCGATTACCCGCCGATGCAGTGCCCCCGCCCGGGCAAAGCGGAGAGACTCTTCCCTGGGACCCCGGCGAAGCCATCCCGCCGCCCCGGCGATAATGTGATAAGTCTCTGAAATTACAGGACTATGAAAGATCGTTTACAGGCAGGTCCGGCGTTGTTAGAGTCCGCGCGCCGAACAGGGGAATAGGCCCTACCGGCGCTCGGCACCGGGCATCTCCAGGGGTGGTTTTGCTCCGCCTTCGGACGCAAAACGAAAGTGCGCAGCCATGAAAATCATTGCCTGCAATTCCAACCGGCCGCTTGCAGAGGCGATTTCCGCTTACCTCAATCTGCCGCTGACCAAGGCCTCGATCCGGCGATTCTCCGACATGGAGGTGTTCGTCGAGATTCAGGAAAACGTGCGCGGCGAGGATGTCTTCGTCATCCAGTCGACCTCATTCCCCGCCAACGACAACCTGATGGAACTGCTGGTCACGCTGGACGCGCTGCGCCGCGGCTCGGCCCGCCGGGTCACGGCCGTCATTCCCTATTTCGGCTATGCCCGTCAGGACCGCAAGTCCGGCCCGCGCACGCCGATCTCGGCCAAGCTGGTCGCCAACCTGATTACCGAAGCGGGTGCGGACCGGGTCCTGACCATGGACCTGCACGCCGGCCAGATTCAGGGTTTCTTCGACATCCCGACGGACAACCTCTACGCCGAGCCCGTGCTGGCCAAGGACATCCAGGACCGCGAGAATGGCGCCGATCTGGTCATCGTGTCGCCGGACGTGGGTGGCGTGGTGCGCGCCCGGGCATTGGCCAAGCGCCTGGACGGCGACCTTGCCATCATCGACAAGCGCCGCGAACGCGCGGGTGTCAGCGAAGTCATGAACATCATCGGCGACGTTAAAGGCCGCCGCTGCATCCTGGTCGACGACATCGTCGACAGCGCCGGGACCCTGTGCAACGCCGCCGTGGCGCTGATGGAGGAGGGGGCCGAGGCGGTTTCCGCCTATGTCACCCATGGGGTTCTGTCGGGCGGGGCGGTGGCGCGGGTGTCGTCGTCACCCATGGACCGGCTGTGCGTGACGGACAGCATCATGGCGACCGAGGCCGTGCGGGTCGCCCACAACATCGAACAGCTGACCGTGGCCCCGCTGATCGCCGAGGCCATGCGCCGGATTTCCGAGGAAAGCTCGGTGTCATCGTTGTTCAACTGAGGGCTCCGATGGATCTGCCGAAAACCCCCAGCTTCCGCCTCGATGGGCGGAAGGCCCTGGTGACCGGCGCCGGCCGGGGTATCGGCTTGGCCGCCGCCGCCGCGTTGGCCGAGATGGGGGCCCATGTCACGCTCTGCGCGCGCACGGGCAATGAGGTCGAGGCCGTCGCCGAGGCGATCCGTGCGCGCGGCCAGGAGGCCCAGGCCCTGACCCTCGACGTCACCGACACCGCCCGCATGCAGGCCGAGGTCGCGGCCCGCGGGCCGTTCCAGATTCTGTTCAATAACGCCGGCGGCAACCGCCCGCAGGAATTGCTGGAAGTCACGGAACAAGATTATGACGCGGTCACGAACCTGAACGTGCGGGCCGCCATCTTCGTCGCCCAGGCGGTGGTGAAGGGGCTGGTCGATGCCGGCCTGCCCGGCTCCGTCATCAACGTGTCGTCACAGATGGGGTTGGTCGGCGGGCCCAAGCGCACGGTCTATTGCGCGACCAAGCACGCCATCGAGGGGGCGACCAAGGCCATGGCCTGGGAACTGGGCGGCCAGGGCATCCGCGTCAACACGATCTGCCCGACCTTCACGGAAACGCCGATGACCGAGGGCTTTTTGGCCGACGCCGATTTTGTCGAATTCGTGAAGTCCAAGATTGCGCTCGGCCGCCTCGGTCAGGTCGAGGATCTGATGGGGGCCATCGTGTTTTTGGCCTCCGACGCGTCGAGCCTGATGACGGGGGCGTCCCTGGTCGTCGACGGCGGCTGGACGGCGCAGTGATCCCATGTCCTTCCTGACGGTATTGACTATCGCCTTTGGGCTGTCGGCCGATGCCTTTGCCGTGTCCCTGGGCCGGGGAGCATCCGGGCGCTTCCGCACCTTCATCCCCGCCGCGCGCATGGGCCTGATGTTCGGCGCCAGCGAGGGGGCGATGACCCTGCTGGGCTTTCTGCTGGCGGCCCGCTTCGCCGACTACGTGACGGAGATTGATCATTGGGTTGCCTTGATCCTTTTGGGCGGGGTCGGCGGGCATATGCTCTATGAAGGCCTGTTCGGGGACGGCGAGGACGATGACGACCCGGCATCGTCCCCGCGCGGTAAGCGCGGCATCCTGGGTAACATCGCCACCGTGATCGGCACCAGCATCGACGCCGCCGCCGTCGGGGTGGCGTTGTCGCTCATCGCCGTCGACATCTGGCGGACGGTCGCCGTGATCGGCGCCGTGTCCTTCATCATGAGCACCCTGGGTCTGATGATCGGCCCCCGCGTCGGGCGCATGCTGGGCCGCCGCGCGGAAATCGTCGGCGGTGCTGTCCTGATCGCCATCGGGCTTTATATCTTCTACACCCACACCATGGGCGGCTGAGCCCGAGTTCTTCCGCATGTGGGACAGGGCATTCTGCTATGATCCAGGCCGGTTCAGCGGAGGGCCAGCGGCCATGAGACGCTTTTTCCGTGTCGGTTTCCTATGTTTCTCTTCAATCTGTTCCTTTGCCGTGGCCAGCCCTGCGCGGGCGGAAACCTGCGGTGAGGTTGTCGCCGTCGCCACCCACGACGGCACGCAAACCCGGGTCAGTCTCGCCGGTCCGTCCTCGGGCGGGCGGGCCGCGCTGGTCCTGCTGGCGGGCGGCGGCGGCTTTCTCAAGCTCGACGCCGACGGCTGCCCGCGCAAGCTGAAGGGCAATTCCCTGGTCCGCTCCCGGCCGCTGTTCCACGACGGCGGGATGGTCACGGCCCTGGTCGATGCGCCGGACGACCATCAGGGTAACGAAGGGCTGGGCGGTTTTCGCATCGAACCGGCCCATGCCGAGGACATCGGTCGCGTGATCGCCGATCTGCGCAGGCGGATGGGCCTGCCCGTTTGGGTCGTCGGCACCAGCCGGGGCGGCATTTCGGCGGCCAATGCGGCGGCCCGCCTGACCGGCCCGAACGCCCCGGATGGGGTGGTCATGACCTCGCCGGTGACCTCGGGTAAGGTCGGGGCGGCCAAGCCTTGGGTTGCGGATACGGTCTTTTCCGTGCCGCTGGAAAATGCCCGCATGCCGATCCTGGTCGTCGTCCATGCCGATGACCAATGCATACGCACGCCGCCCGGCCTGGCCGCGGATATCGTGGAAAAGACCAGCAGCAACCGCGAACAGGTCGTCACGATGACCGGCGGACCGGGCGCGCGCGGCGGCGACGGCCTCGAAGCCTGCAAGGGCCGCTCGCCGCACGGCTTCATCGACCAGGAGGCCGAGGTCGCCGCCGGGATCATGCGGTTCATCCTGGGCGGCGCCTATTAGTCCAGGTGCCCCGGGAACGGCCCGTTTCCGCCCGTTTACCGCCGGTATTGACCCCCGCACCCCTTGGGGCTATGTATGCGCGCCCTCGCGAGAGGGAATTTCGCCACCGGCACCCCTGGAGGCCGGGGCTTTTCAAACTGATACGGAGTTATGCCATGTCTGGTAATACCACCATGACGGCGGAACCCCGCGATCGGGCAGGCAAGGGGGCAGCCCGCGCAACCCGCCGGTCCGGCCGCGTTCCGGCCGTGATCTACGGGGATCACAAGGATCCGATCCTGGTTTCCGTCGAACCCGTCGAACTTATGCGTCATCTGCATAAGCCCGGCTTCTTTTCCATGCTTATGGACCTCAACGTCGCGGGCGATCACCATCGCGTGCTGCCGCGTGACGTGCAGTTCCATCCCGTGACCGACGCCCCGCTGCATGTCGATTTCATGCGCATCGGCAAGGGTACCCGCATTACCGTCATGATCCCGGTCCAAGTCGAAAACGAGGACAAGTGCAAGGGCCTCAAGCGCGGCGGCGTGCTGAACGTCGTGCGCCACGAGGTCGAGGTGCGCTGCGATCCGGAAAACATTCCGGACGTGATCACCCTGTCCCTCGAAGGTTTGGACATCGGCGATGCGATGCGCATCTCGGATGCCGGCCTGCCCGCCGACGTCAAGCCGACCATCACCGACCGTGACTTCGTGCTGGTCACCATCGCCGCGCCGACAGTGGTCAAGGACGAAGCCGCCGAAGCACAGGCCGAGGCCGAAGCCGAAGACGGCGAGGAAGGCGACGACGAGGAGGGCGGCGAGGAGTAATCCTCTCGTCCGGATCGGTTCCGGGGAGGGCGTTCCATGCTGCTTCTGGTGGGGCTCGGCAACCCGGGCCCATCCTACCGCGACAACCGGCACAACGTCGGTTTCATGGCCGTGGATGCAATCCACGGCCGCTGGCGGCTGGGCCCCTATCGGACCAAGTTTCACGGCGACCTTGCCGAAGGCACGATTGCCGGCGGCAAGGTGCTGATCCTCAAGCCGCAGACTTTCATGAACGAGTCGGGCCGCGCCGTTCAGGCGGTCATGACTTTCTACAAGCTGAAACCCGCCGACCTGGTCGTGTTCCATGACGAACTCGACCTGGCGGCGGGCAAGCTGCGGGTCAAGACCGGCGGCGGTCATGCCGGGCACAATGGCCTGCGCAACATCCAGGCCCATATCGGCCCCGATTTCCGCCGCGTGCGCATCGGGGTGGGCCACCCCGGCGACAAGGACAAGGTCGTCGGCCATGTGTTGAAGGATTTCTCGAAAGAGGACCAGGCGTGGCGGGACACGCTGTTGGACGCCGTCGCCGACAATGCGGACTTGCTGATCTCCGGCGACGATGCCGGGTTTCAGAACCGGGTGGCGCTGGCCCTCAAACCGCCGCGCCCGAAGGCACCCCGGCAACAGGACGGCGCCGGCGAAGACAAGGAAAAGAAGGACTAAGATGGGCTTCAACTGCGGCATCGTCGGCCTGCCCAACGTCGGCAAGTCGACCCTTTTCAACGCCCTGACGGCGACGGCGAAGGCCGAGGCCGCCAATTTCCCGTTCTGCACCATCGAGCCCAACACGGGCCGCGTCGCCGTGCCCGACCCGCGCCTGGACAAGATCGCGGCGATCGGCAAATCCGCCACCATCGTGCCGACGCAGCTTGAATTCGTCGATATCGCGGGCCTGGTCCGGGGGGCGTCGAAGGGTGAAGGCCTGGGCAACCAGTTCCTCGCCAATATCCGCGAGGTCGAAGCCATTTGCCACGTCCTGCGCTGTTTCGAGGACGGCAACGTGGTGCATGTGGAAACCAGCGTGGACCCCGTGCGCGATGCCGAGACCGTGGAAACGGAACTGATGCTGGCCGACCTGGAAAGCCTGGAAAAGCGGGTCGATCCGCTGACCAAGAAGGCCCGCGGCCAGGACAAGGACGCGGCCAAGCAGCTTGAGATCGTCAACCGCTGCCTCGATCTGCTGCGCGATGGTCAGCCGGCGCGCAAGATCGAGCTCAAGGACGGTGAGGGCAAGGCCTTTCGCATGCTGCAGCTGTTGACCGCCAAGCCGGTGCTTTACGTCTGCAACGTCGATGAAGGCTCCGCCGCCACGGGCAACGCGCTGTCGGACCGTGTTGCCGAAATGGCGGCGGCCCAGGGGGCGGGCAGCGTCGTGATCTCCGCCGCCATCGAGGCCGAGGTCGCCATGCTGGACGATCCGGCGGACAAGAAGGAATTCCTCGAAAGCCTGGGACTGGCGGAAACGGGCCTGGCCCGCGTGATCCGCGCCGGCTACGAGCTTTTGGGCCTGGTCACCTATTTCACCGTGGGCCCGAAAGAGGCCCGCGCCTGGACCATCCATAAGGGCACCAAGGCGCCCCAGGCGGCGGCGGTGATCCACAAGGATTTCGAACGCGGCTTCATCGCCGCCGAAACCATCGCCTATGACGACTTCGTGGTGCTGGGCGGCGAACAGGCGGCCAAGGACGCCGGCAAGATGCGCCAGGAAGGCCGCGAATATATGGTCAAGGACGGCGACATCATGCTGTTCCACTTCAACGTGTAGGGCGCGCGACGCCTCAGGATGCCGGCTCCGACCGCGACTTTAGGCGAAGATTCAATTTCTCCAGCGCGTCCGTGATGGGGATGAAGAAATTAAGGCCCACGGACATCTTGTCCGAGGTTCCGATTCCGGCATAGCTGACGCCCACGGCGTTGCCGTTGTGGTCCAACAAGACCCCTCCTGAATTGCCTCCGTGAATATCGACGTCGGCCTGGATGTCTTCCAGGCCCTGGCTGTTGCTGGCGAACTTGCTGACAATTCCCTTTGAGACCGTGCCGGCAAGCGATTTGTCGAGCGGCGAGCCGATGGCATAGACCTCTTCCGTCACCTTGACCGGAGTTTCACGGAGCGGGACCGGGAGGTGGCCGCTGGCTTCGACCTGAATGATGGCGACGTCGCGCTTCGGGTGGCGGCGGATGACTTCACCCAGGACCTTGCGGCCGGTGATCAGGCGCAGGCGGACGAGGTCGCGATTCTCCACGACGTGAAAATTGGTTATCACCAAGGTCGGTGAAATGAAGAACCCGGACCCATGGCCAAGGCCGCCTTCAACGGTGACCACACTGCGCCGGATGTTGTCGATATAGGTGGAGATCGGCTCGGTTCTGAGCGGAACCCTGTCGAGAATGAGTTCCGTCGCATCCACCTTTCGGATGTCGGCGAAGCTGGGTTCCGAGCCGGATAACAGATCGACGAACTCCTGATCCGCCGCAAGGTTGCGGATGGCACCGGCAAAGGCTTCGTGGATGATGACCATTTCGCCACCGGTCGTGCCGGTTTCCAGTTTGGCGGCACCGTCCGTCGTCGTCTCGTAAACGACCTTGCGGTCGACCGTTGAAAACACCTGCCAACGCACGGTCACGGCGCCTTTCCCTGTGATGGTGTCATAGGGAAACCCGGTCCAGATGTTGTATTCCCGACAGGCGTTCAGGGCGATCTTCTCTATCTGACCGCCGATCAGATAGCTTGCCTGCCGACGATTGTCAGACTGTGAGGCGAACATCTTGTCCGGGTCCCCCACCACATTGAAGTTCAGGCTCTTCATTTCATTGAAGAACAGGTCCGCGAACTCCGCGTCACGGGCGAGGACACGGCCCGAATTCCAATGGATGTTCCCTTGGCGGCCATAACAGCCCGACAGGCCCATGGCATAAGGTTCGTACAGACCGATCACCGTGCCCCGTTTCACCTTCACGCCGACGCGGTCGAACTGCACCGTCGCAAGGGCCGAGGGATCGCTGATCTCGACGGCGGCCTTCTCTTCGACTTGGGGAACTGGGACGTCTTGAATTGTGCGGCAGGCGGCGAGGCTGAGCAGCAGCGCCATTCCCACGCAAATCGATTTCAGCATGCTTACCTCCTTGTCAAGTTCATGGTATGTTCTTTTATATGATAATTATAAAAAATAGAATATTAGTCAATAAATACTTTATATACGTGTTTTCATTGTTGCCGCCCGACGATGGCATTCCCGGGACGGCCTTTGATCTTCTGCCCGGGCGTGACATACGCTAGGTTACCCGCCAAACCTGCAAGACCATTCCCTGGGAGGACCATCATGGGACAAGACATCACGCTGACCGCCGGCGACGGCTTTCAATTGCACGGCTACCGCGCCGATCCGGAAGGCACGCCGCGTGGCGGCATCGTCGTCATCATGGAAATTTTCGGTGTCAACGAACACATCCGCGATCTGTGTGACCGCTTCGCCGAGGTCGGCTATCTGGCCGTGGCGCCGGCGCTTTACGACCGCTTCGAAAAGGGCTTCGAGGTCGGCTATACGCCGGACGACATCGCGAAGGGCCGGGTCATGAAGGACAACGGCAACGCCAATTTCGACAACGTGCTGCTGGACGTCGAGGCCGCCCGCAAAGTGGCGGCCGAGGCCGGCAAGGTCGGCATCACCGGCTATTGCTGGGGCGGGGTCGTCACCTGGGCCGCGGCCTGCCGCCTCGATTTCCAGGCGGCGGCCTGCTACTACGGCGGCGGCATCCTGCCCTATGTGGGCGAGCAGCCCAATGGCCCGACCATCCTGCACTTCGGCAAGCTGGACCAGGGCATTCCGCTGACGGATGTGGACCAGATCGCCAAGGCGCATCCCGAATGCCCGGTTTATCTGTATGACGCCGACCATGGCTTCCATTGCGACATGCGGGGCTCGTTCAACCCGCACGCGGCCCAGGTCGCCAGCATCCGCACCTTCCGCCTGTTCGACGAACATCTGGCCGGGTAGGGGCAGATGCCGGATACAGGCACGGCGCCGGTGATCGGCGTCATCGGCGGCAGCGGTATCTACGACATCGACGGGCTGGAAAACGCCCGTTGGGAGCATGTGGACTCGTCCTTCGGCGCGCCGTCGGACGATCTTCTGTTCGGCGAACTGGCGGGCCAGAAGATGGTGTTTCTTCCCCGTCACGGTCGCGGCCATCGCCTGCATCCCACGGGGGTCAACTACCGCGCCAATATCGACGCCCTCAAGCGCGCCGGGGTCACGGAAATCCTGTCCGTCTCGGCCTGCGGATCGCTGCGCGAAGACCTGCCGCCTGGCACCTTCGTGATCGCCGATCAGTTCATCGACCGCACGATCCACCGCGAAAAGTCGTTCTTCGGGCCGGGCCTGGTCGCCCATGTCGCCTTGGGCCATCCCGTTTGCGGGCGGCTCGGCGACGCGGTCGAGACGGCGTGCAGGGAAGTCGGGATCGCCGCCGTGCGCGGCGGCACCTACCTCGCCATGGAAGGGCCGCAGTTCTCGACCCTGGCGGAAAGCAACCTCTATCGCAGTTGGGGTTGTGACGTTATCGGAATGACCAACATGCCCGAGGCCAAATTGGCCCGCGAGGCGGAGATGTGTTACGCGACCATCGCCATGGTCACGGACTTCGACTGCTGGCATCCGGACCATGACCATGTCACGGTCGACGCCATCATCAAGGTGTTGCTGGAAAACGCGGAAAAGGGCCGCAGCCTGGTCAAGCAGGTGACGCCCAAGTTGTCGGGCCGCAGGGAAACCTGTTCCCACGGCTGCCACACGGCCCTGGAACACGCGCTGATCACGGCGCCCGACGCCCGCGACCCGGAGATGATCCGGAAACTGGACGCCGTCGCCGGACGGGTGCTTTAAAATATCAAGGAGGAGACGCCCCATGCCCAAGGCCTATTGGATGAGCCTGCGCATTCAGATTCACGACGCCGACAAGATGAAGGCCTATGCGGAAAAGGCCGGCCCGGCCATCGCCGCCGGGGGCGGGAAGTTCCTGGCCCGGGGCGGCAAGGTCAAATCCCTGGAAGGCTTCGATCAAGGCCGCGTGGTCATCATCGAATTTCCCGATTTCGATACGGCGCTCAAGACCTATCATTCCCCGGCCTATGAAGACGCCCATGCCCATATCCTGGGCGGTGCGGTGGAGCGTGACACCTTCATCGTCGAGGGCATCGAGGACCCGGCGCCGCGCGGAGAGACGGCGGGCCCCGTGGCTTATTGGATCGGCGCCCATATGACCGTCCACGACGCCGACAAGATGGCGGCCTACGTGGCCAAGGCCACGCCGGCGATCCAGGCGGTCGGTGCCCGCGGTCTGGTGCGCGGCGGGCGGGTCGAAACGATGGAGGGCTTCCCGCAGACGCGAATCGCCCTGATTGAGCACCTCAACTGGGACGTCGCCGCCGCCTATTACGACTCGCCGCTGTACGCCGAGGCGCGGAAGGCGCTCGACGGCGGCTGCACGCGGGACATCTGCATCACCGAGGCCCTGGCTTAAGGCAGAAGATGGTATGAACGTCGACGGCACCCCTTACCGCACGATCTGGTCCGCCGACGACGGCTGGGCGGTCGAAATCATCGACCAGACGCGCCTGCCGTTCGAATTCGTCACCCGGCGTCTGGAGACGGCGGCCGATGCGGCCACGGCCATCGCCGATATGTGGGTGCGGGGGGCGCCGTTGATCGGCGCCACGGCGGCCTACGGTATGGCGCTGGCCATGCATGCGGACCCGTCGGACGCGGGCCTCGCCAAGGCCTATGACGCCCTGCTGGCGACCCGGCCGACGGCGGTCAACCTGCGCTGGGCCCTCGACGACATGCGGGCCTTGCTGGCGCCGCTCTCGGCCAACCAGCGGGCCGAGGCGGCGTATAAGCGCGCGGCGGAAATCGCCGACGAGGACGTCGCCATCTGTTCCGCCATCGGCGACCACGGCAGGCCGCTGATCGAGGAAATCTGGGCCCGCCACGGCAGGCTGCGGCCCGTCAACGTGTTGACCCATTGCAATGCGGGTTGGCTCGCCACGGTCGACTGGGGCACGGCCCTGGCCCCGATCTACAAAGCCCATGACGCGGGCGTGGCCGTCCATGTCTGGGTCGATGAGACCCGGCCCCGCAACCAGGGCGCCAGCCTGACCGCCTGGGAACTGGGCCAGCACGGCGTGCCGCATACGGTGATCGCCGACAACGTGGGTGGGCATCTGATGCAGCACGGGCAGGTCGATCTCTGCATCACCGGCACGGACCGCACCACGGCGTCGGGCGACGTGTGCAACAAGATCGGCACCTATCTGAAGGCGCTGGCGGCCCACGATAACAACGTGCCGTTCTATGTCGCCTTGCCCGGCCCGACCATTGATTGGACGCTGCACGACGGCGTCCACGACATTCCCATCGAACAGCGCTCGCCCGACGAGGTCACCCGCATGACCGGACGCACCGACGCGGGCGACATCGTGACCGTGACCATCACCCCCGACGGCTCGCCCGCCGCCAATTACGCCTTCGACGTGACGCCCCGGCGCCTCGTCACCGGCCTTATTACCGAACGCGGCGTCGCCCGCGCAACACCCGAGGGCCTTGCCGCCCTCTATCCGGAGAAAGCCCAATGAAGCTCTATTATCGCCCCGGCGCCTGTTCCATGGCCGTTCACGTCCTGCTCGAAGAACTGGGCGTCGATTACGAAGCCGTTGCCGTGTCCGACGAGGTTCTGGCGTCGGACGAATACAAGAAAACCAACCCGCGCAACCAGGTGCCGTCGCTTGCGACGGACGACGGGCTGCTGACGGAAAGCGTTGCCATCATGCTCTATCTTTCGGACAAGTTCGGCGGCAACCTGACCCCGGCGCGCGGCACCTGGGAACACGGGCAGATGATGATGATGCTGATGTTCATGGCGTCGCAGGAGCACCCGGCCTTCGCCATCAACATGCGGCCGTTCCGCTGGACTGATGACGAAAGCGCCTTTGATGGCATCAAGGCCAGGGCGGAACAGAACTGGCTGGCCTGCCTGACCCGCACCAACAGCTGGGCCGAAGGCCGCGACTGGCTGGTCGGCGACAAGATGACCCTGGCCGATTGCCTGGCCTGGGTGCATGCCCGCTGGGGCCTGCGCTGCACGCCCAAGACGCCGGATGGTTTCCCGGCCCTCTGGGCCCTCGCCAACCGGGTCGAGGCGCAGCCGGCGGTGCAGCGGGTGATGGCCCAGGAAGGGATCAAGCCGCTTGCATAAGGAGCTTTCCGCATGAAGGTCGTCATCACCGGCGGCTGCGGCTTCCTCGGCCAGATGATCGCCAAGGCGATCCTCAAGCGGGGCGAGTTGCGCGGCCCCGACGGCAAATCGGCCGAGGTCGAGGAAATCCAGTTGTTCGACCATTTGGTGCCGGTCACGCCCTTCTCCTGGGCTGACAAACGGGTCATCACGGCGGCCGGCGACATCTCCGACAAGGCCACGGTCGCGGCCCTGGTCGATCGCGACGACGTCTCCGTGTTCCACCTCGCCTCCGTCGTCTCGGCGGGCGGCGAGAAGGATTTCGACATGGCCATGCGGGTCAACCTCATGGGCGGGCTGAACATCCTGGACGCGGCCCGGGCCAGGGGCAGTACCCCCCGCCTGGTGTTCTCGTCGTCCCTCGCCGTGTTCGGCGGCCCGGACCTCCCGAAAGAGGTCGATGACTGGACCCGCCACACGCCGGAAACCACCTACGGCATGACCAAGGCGTTCGGCGAACTGGCGATCAACGACTACACCCGGAAGGGCTTCATCGACGGGCGGACCGTGCGCTTGCCGACCATCGTCATCCGCCCGGGCGTGCCCAACGCGGCGGCAAGCGGCTGGGCGTCCGGCATTTTCCGCGAACCGCTGCAGGGGAAGGAGCACGTGCTGCCGGTGCACGACGGCTTCTACATGATGCTGCTCGGCTACCGCTCGGCCGTCGAGGGCTTCCTCGCCGTGCACGAAGCCGACGGCGCCGCCATCGGCACCGACCGCACCGTCTGCCTGCCCAATAAAGCCTACGCGGTGGCCGAAATGATCGAGGCGCTGGAGCGCGTGGCGGCGGAAGAACGCATAAAACTCGGCCCCATCACCCGCAAGCGCGACGAAAGCGTCGAAGCCATCTGCGGCTCCTGGCCGCTGAAGATGGACGCCGCCAAGGCCAAGACCCTCGGCTGTCCCGAGGACGCGGACCTGGACAGCGTGATCCGGGGGTTCATCGAGGATTTTCTCTAGCCGTAAATCCCGAGCAGGCCGAACCAAAGCCTGCGACGACGATTTGCGTAAATAAGGTAAGGAAACCACAGAGACGGTGAGGCGGTGAGAAGGGGGCAATCCCTTTTCCGTCATGGCCGGGCTTGACCCGGCCATCCATGTCTTCCGTGGGAGCGTCCGTGGATGCCCGGATCAAGTCCGGGCATGACGATCTCTCTCCCGACCTTCTCACTGTCTCACCGCCTCAGTGGTTCAAAACAAAAAAAGGCCCCGGATTTCTCCGGGGCCTTTTTTATTCGGTACAGAGCCGGTCGGGCTTAGTGGATGTCCGACCAGATCTTGCGCTTGAGGGCGAACAGCATGCCCGTGAGCACCAGCAGGAACAGCATCACCTTGATGCCCAGGCGCTTGCGCGCCTCGAGCTCCGGTTCCGCCGCCCAGGCCAGGAAGGTGGTCACGTCGTGGGCCATCTGGGCCACCGTCGCCTTGGTGCCGTCGGAAAATTCGACGCCGTCCTCGACCAACGGGTTGGCCATGGCGATCACGCCGCCCGGGAAGTACTTGTTGTAGCTCCCGCCCGACGGCACTTCGACACCCGCGGGGGGCTCGCCGTAGCCGGTCAGCAGCGCGTAGATATAGTCTGCGCCGATGGTGAAGCCGCCCGGGTGTTTCATGGACACCTTGATCACGCTATCGCCGCCCTGGGCGCGAGCCTTGGTGATCAGCGACAGGTCCGGCGGCGCCTTGCCGTTGTTGGCGGCGGCGGCGGCCTTGTCGTTGGCGAACGGCGACGGCAGCGGATCGGACGGCGTGCGCTTGCGGGTGAACATGTCCCCGTCGTCGTTGGGGCCGTCCTGGATTTCGTACTCGGCGGCAAGGGCCTTGACCTGCGCTTCCGAGAACCCGATGTCCTGCAGATTGCGGAACTTGATCAGGTTCATGGAATGACAGGCCGAGCAGACTTCCTTGTACACCTTGTAGCCGCGCTGCGCCGACGCCCGGTCGTAGGTTCCGAACAGGCCCTTGAAGGTCCAGTCCTGAACCGCCGGCTTGGGGCCGGCACCGGCCGCCTGGGCCGGCGCGGAGGTCAGGGACAGCGCCACGACGGCACCGGCGGTGAGAACGGCCGCGAAGGCGGTCTTGATGGTTGGTTTCATCATTTTCCTTACTCCGCGGGCTGAGTGACCGAGGCGGAAATGCTTTCCGGCAGGGCCTTGGGCCGTTCGATGACGCCGAGGATGGGCAGGATCACCAGAAGGTGCGCGAAGTAGTAGATCGTCGAGATCTGGCCGAGCAGGACCCAGATGCCTTCCGGCGGATGGGCGCCGACCATGCCGAGCACGATCCAGTCGAGCACGAAGATCCAGAAGAACCACTTGTAGATCGGCCGGAACCGGGCAGAGCGCACCTTGGAGGTATCCAGCCAGGGTATGAAGGCCAGCAGGATGATCGAGCCGAACATGGCGATGACGCCCGCCAACTTCGCCGTCATCAGCCAGGAGATCGGCCAATACAGGATGAAGTCGTTGGTGAAGGCGCGGAGGATCGCGTAGGACGGCAGGAAGTACCATTCGGGCACGATATGCGGCGGGGTCGCCAGCGCGTTGGCCGGGATGTAGTTGTCCGCTTCGCCGAAGTAGTTCGGTGCGAAGAACACGAAGAAGCAGAAGATCAGCAGGAACACGCCCATCCCGAACAGGTCTTTGATGGTGAAGTAGGGATGGAAGGGAATGGTGTCCTGCGGGCCCTTCACGTCGACGCCGGTCGGATTGTTGGACCCGAAGGTGTGCAGCGCCCAGATGTGCACGATGACCAGGCCCAGGATCACGAAGGGCAGCAGGTAGTGCAGCGAGAAGAAGCGGTTCAGCGTGGGGTTATCGACCACGAAGCCGCCCCACAGCAGGGTCACGATGCTGTCGCCGACCACCGGAATGGCCGAGAACAGGTTGGTGATGACCGTGGCACCCCAATAGGACATCTGGCCCCAGGGCAGAACGTAGCCCATGAACGCCGTCGCCATCATGGCGAGCAGAATCAGCACGCCGATGATCCACAGTAGTTCGCGCGGGAACTTGTAGGACCCGAAGTAGAGGCCGCGGAAGATGTGGATATAGACGGCGATGAAGAAGAAGCTGGCGCCGTTCATGTGCAGATAGCGGATCAGCCAGCCGCCGTTGACGTCGCGCATGACGCGCTCGACCGACGTGAAGGCCAGCGTGGTGTGCGGGGTGTAATGCATGGCCAGCACGATGCCCGACACGATCATGATGATCAGCGCCAGACCGGCCAGGGAGCCGAAGTTCCACCAGTAGCTGAGGTTCTTCGGCGCCGGATAGCCGGAGCCCACGGAATGGTCGATGAAGCTGAAGATCGGCATGCGATGCTCGATCCACTTCACGACGCCGTTCTGCATGAATTTGCTTGTCGATTGTTGTTCGCTCATGACGTCCCCCGTTACCCGATCACGACCTGGGTGTCCGACTTGAACGTATAGTTCGGGACAGGCAGGTTTTGCGGCGCCGGGCCCTTGCGGATCCGGCCCGAGGTGTCGTAGTGCGAGCCGTGGCAGGGGCAGAACCAGCCGCCGAAGTCACCCTTCGGCTCGCCTTCTTTCTGACCCAGCGGAATGCAGCCCAGGTGGGTGCACACGCCGACCATGATCAGCCAGTCGTCCTTTTGGACGCGGTCGGCGTCCTTGGCTGGGTCCGGCAGGGCCGCGGTGTCGTCTTTTTTCGCCTGTTCGATCTCGGCCGCGGTGCGGTTGCGGATGAACACCGGCTTGCCCTGCCAGACGACCGTGATGCTCTGGCCGTCCTTGATGGGATCCAGGTTCACTTCCGTGGTCGCCAGGGCCAGGGTATCGGCCGCCGGGTTGAGGCTGTTGACAAACGGCCACAGGGACAACGCGGTACCCACCGCGCCGACAGTAGCCGTGGAAACCAGTAGGAAATCGCGGCGCGTCTGCGCGTCGATTTCGGCGGTTGGCGGGGTGCTCGCCGTGTCGCTCATAAGCACTTCCCCTTAAAAGGTGTTTTGATCTTGTGTTCGCCGCCCCGGCTTGATGGGTGTCAAACCCGGACGGCCCCCGAACTCACCGCCAAATCTAAGGGACCGGCGGAAAAGAGGCAACGGCGGGCTGTGTATTACCCAACCGTCATAGAACGTGCGGACGCAGGACGTCCGCACGAACCGGCGAGACCTTATGGCCTGAGGGGCTTTCAGGCAAGCGCTAACTGTTGAGAATAGCTTGCAAACCGGGCCTTTCGAGGCCTTCATGGGGCTGTCATGCCCGCACCGGTCGAAATCGCCCTGTATGAACCCGATATCCCGCAGAACACGGGTGCGGTGATGCGCACGGCCGCCTGCCTGGGGACGGCGCTGCACATCATCGAACCCTGCGGCTTCGTATTGTCGGACGCCCGCATGCGGCGGTCGGGCATGGATTATCTGGATCGCCTGGAAATGCACCGCCATGCCTCCTGGACCGCGTTCCGAGAAACCCTGGGGGATCGGCGTTTGGTGCTGCTGACCACCGGGGCGGCCACGCGCCTGCCGGATTTCCGCTTTCGGGCCGGCGACATACTGTTGTTCGGGCGCGAAAGCGCCGGGGTGCCGGACGACGTCCATGCCGCCGCTGATGCGCGGGTGCGGATTCCCCTGGCCCCCGGCACACGGTCCTTGAACCTGGCGGCCAGTGCGGCCATGGTTCTGGCGACGGCGCTGGGCCAGCTGGGCGCCTACCCCGGAGATCCAAACACCCCATGAACGACGCAACGACCCCCGCCGCCGATTATTCCGACGCCCACAAGTCCCGCGCCAAGGCCTGGTTCGAGCGCCTGCGCGACGATTTCTGCAAGGCGCTGGAGGACATCGAGGACGCGGTCACCGGCCCCAACGGCACCTCTGCGCGGCAACCCGGCCGATTCGCGCGCAAATCCTGGGAACGCCCCGGCGACGTCGCCGGGAAAATGGGCGGTGGCGGCGTCATGGCCGTGATGCGGGGCGGGCGGGTGTTCGAAAAGGCGGGGGTCAACGTCTCCACCGTCATGGGCACGTTTTCCGAGGAATTCCGCAAGCGCATCCCCGGGGCCGAGGACGACCCTCGGTTCTGGGCGTCCGGCATTTCGACCGTGATCCATCCCAACTCGCCGCTGGTGCCGGCGGCGCATATGAACACGCGGATGATCGTCACCACTCAGGGCTGGTTCGGCGGCGGCGGCGACCTGACGCCGGTGTTTCCCGACGATGCCGACACGGACCGCTTCCACGGCGCCTTCAAGACGGCCTGCGACGCCCACGATCCGGCCTACTATCCCAAGTTCAAGGAATGGTGCGACCGCTACTTCTTCCTGCCGCACCGGAACGAGGCGCGGGGGGTGGGCGGAATTTTCTACGATCAGCACAACACGGGCGACTGGGACGCCGATTTCGCCTTCACCCAGGACGTCGGCCGCGCCTTCGCCACCGTCTATCCCGAGATCGTGCGCCGCCACATGAACAAGACCTGGACCACGGACGAGCGCGAGGCCCAGCGCGTGAAGCGTGGGCGCTACGTGGAATTCAACCTGCTGTACGACCGGGGCACCATTTTCGGCCTGCAGACCGGCGGGAATACCGAGGCGATCCTGATGAGCCTGCCGCCGGACGTCGCCTGGCCGTAGATTTGGTCCGCGTTTCGTTTCTGGTCATCACGTCTTGTTCCGGAGGCCCCCATGCCCACATTCTCCCTCGCCGCCCTCACGCCGGTCCTTCTGCTCTGCGTGTCCAACATCTTCATGACCGTCGCCTGGTACGGGCATCTCAAGTTCAAGCAGGAGGCGCTGTGGCTGGTGATCCTGATCAGTTGGGGCATCGCCTTCGTCGAATACTGTTTCGCCGTGCCGGCCAACCGTTACGGCCACGGCGGGCTTTATACGGCGGCGGAGCTGAAGACGATCCAGGAGGTCATCAGCCTGACCGTGTTCGCGGGGTTTTCCGTGCTGTACCTGGGGGAAAGTTTTTCCTGGATGCATGCGGCGGGATTCGCCTGCATTGCCTTCGGCGCGTTTTTGGTATTCCAGGCGGGGTAGCGAATCCTGAAAACGGAACGGCGGGAATCCGCATTCTGGGATTCCCGCCGCCGTTTGGATCGTTCGAAACGAAGCGTTTCGCATATCGGTTTTTTAGGGCCGCCCGAACGGCCTTGTTCTGGTTCCGCGATCTCTGTGCCGCGGTGGTAGTCCGGCTAAGTATGCCGGGGGATGGTTTACCGATGATTAACGTCCTGGCCGGGGTTAGCCGGTCTTGGTGGACATCATCTGGTCGGCGGTCTGAATGACCTTGGAACTCAGCTCGTAAGCCCGCATGGCCTTGACCATGTTGGCGATCTCTTCCACCGGGTTGACGTTCGAGGATTCCAGGAAGCCCTGCAGGATGGAGCCGAACCCGGCGGTGCCAGGCGTGCCCACCAGGGGGGGGCCGGACGCCGTGGTTTCCTGGAACATGCTGTCGCCGATGGCGTACAGGCCGCCTTCGTTGGGAAAGCGGACCAAGTTTATCTGGCCCAGGTTCTGCGGCTGCGGCTGACCTTCGAAGGAGGCAAACACCTCGCCGGAATTGTTGATCGTGACCTCGATGGCGCCCGGCGGGATGGCGATGCCGGCGCCGACCGTGAGGCCGTCATGGGTAACGATCTGCCCGGTCTGGTTCAACTGAAAGGCGCCGGCGCGGGTATAGGCGGTTTCGCCGTTGGCCAGGGTGACCGGCATGTAGCCGGACCCCTGGATGGCCACGTCGAAGGGATTGCCCGTTTGCGCCAGATTGCCCTGTTCGACGACCCGGTAGAAAGACGCCGTGTGCACGCCCAGGCCGGCTTTGACGCCGCCCGGCACGATGCCGCTGGCGCGCGAATGCTTGTTGTTGGGGCGCTTGTTGTCTTCATAGAGAAGATCGTTGAACGACGCCCGGCGGCGCTGATAGCCGGTGGTGTTCATGTTCGCCAGGTTGTTGGCGATCACGTCCACGCGTTCCTGCTGCGCCACCATTCCGGTGGCTGCGATATAGAGTGGATTCATTTTTCCCGTTCCTTGTACGTTCGCCTTCGCCGGGGTTGACCCCGATCCAGGTGCTGCCGGGGGTGTTTCAATCCCCGTGCCACAAGAAGAATTGTTTATTTTCAACCGGATAAATAAATTTATCTGGGCCAGAGACGGCAGAAAACGCTCGCAAAGGGGAAATTCTTGCCGGGTCGGACGGCATTGCCGGCTCGCGGGGACCGCCGATCGGGCTTGTCATCGTGCCCTGGGCACGTCACCTTCCGGTCAACTCTTTCCGGCACCGCTGAGGTCCGGACGACCAACCAGAATCCCCAAGGAGGAGATACCCATGCGCGCCTATTGGTATGACCGCGCCGGCCCGGCGGCGGACGTCCTGCAGTTCGGCGACCTTCCCGACCCGGAACCGGGCCCCGGCGAGGTCCGTGTCCGCGTCGCCTATTCGGCCATCAACCCGACGGACGTGAAGCGCCGCGCCTCGGGCCGCGAACTGGCCCAGTTCTCGCCGATCATTCCCAACAACGACGGTTCCGGCGTCATTGATAAGGTCGGCGAAGGGGTCAACAACGCCCGCATCGGTCAGAAGGTCTGGATCTTCGGTGCCCAGCACGGCCGCCCTCAGGGCACGGCGGCGGAATACGTGGTCCTGCCGACGCGCCAGGCGGTGTCGCTCGCGGGCGACGTATCCTTAAGCCAGGGGGCCTGTGCCGGGGTGCCGGTGGTGACGGCCTATCACGCGCTGTTCTGCGACGGCGACATCTCGCGCAAGACCGTGCTGGTGACCGGCGGCACGGGGCGCGTCGGCGCCTATGCGGTGCAGCTGGGCGTGTGGGGCGGGGCCCGGGTGATCGCGACCTGTGGGTCCGAGGCCCATTGCGCCGAAGCGCGCGAACTGGGTGCGGCCGTGGCCTTGAACTACAAGGAGCCGGGGCTCAAGGAACGCATTCTGGACGCCGCCGGCGGCCCCGTCGACCGCATCGTCGAGGTTGCCTTCGGGTCCAACACGGACCTGCTGCCTGATATCCTGAAACCCAACGGCACCGTCGCGACCTATGCGTCGGACGCCGTGCCTGAGCCCGTGATTCCCTTCAACAAGTGGATGGGCGGCAACGTCAACATCCGCATGTTCACGATCTATCAGCTAGACCGTCTGACCCAGGATGACGTGCTGCAGACGGTCAGCCCGCTGATGTCGCCGGACACCCTGGTGCACCGCATCGGCGAGCGCTTCCAGTTCGAGGACATGGTCAAGGCCCATGAAGCGGTTGAGGCGGGCAATGTCCACGGTGTCGCGCAGGTTGTCGTGGGGAAGACTCTGGAGCATCAGTAAGGGCGGTTGAACCGGCGGCCGGCACTTGGCGGGCGTGTGCCGGCGCGCGGGCCCGCTGGCTTGGCTTATCCCGAGGAGCCTTCGGTTTCGATCGCGATCTCGCGGCCGCAATGCTTGCAATGCAGGGCATCCGGCTCGTGCAGCAAGAGGCCGCAACCCTCGCACTTCTGGCGGATTTTGGGCGGCCGGAAAACCGACTGCAACAGGCGCAGGAACAATCCGACGCCGAAGATCAGAATGGCGATCGACAGCCAACGCCCGCTTTCACCGACCAAAACGATATCGCCGAACCCGGTTGTCGTCAGCGCTGCGACCGTGAAGTAAATGGCGTCGGTATAGGTTTTGATGTCGGGGTTGCGGCCCATCTGCACCGCGTGGACGAAGGCCGAGACGATGAAAACGAAGACGGCCAGGTTCAGGCTGCGTTGGATGACTTCCTCGTTGCGGCGAAAGAAACTGCTGTCGTTGCGCAACTCCTGCAACACCCTGTAGGAGCGCAGCACGCGAAGAGCCCTCAGGACCCGCAGGAATGCGAAATTTCCGAAGAACAAGGGGGCAATCAGGCTAAGGATCACCGCCAGATCGGCCCATTGGAACGGGCTCGTCAGGAACCGCAGGCGATTGTCGGCGATCCATCCGCGGGCCAAAAGGTCGAGACAGACAACCGCCGCCAAGACGATGTCGAGCCAATAAATCTCCTGCGGCAGATCGAAGAAGCCGGCGGCAACATAGGTTGCGATGATCACAAGGTCGAATGCCAGTAGGCCCAGGCGGAAACGCAGGGCGGCCTTGCTGCGGCCGGTGTAAATTAAATCTATTCGCTTTTTCAGGCTGTCCAGATCCGCAGGTTTGTCGGCGCTTGCCATGGCATGTCCACTTTCTGCCCGGCAGGTGCCGCGGCCAGGGCTTTCATAGCACCGGCGGGGGGCGCCGGCAAAGAGCGGTCGGAAAGGGTCAGGGCACGTCGATGACGACAACTTCGGCGTCGGTGTCGGCGCGGATGGTGATGGTGTCCACGTCCGTGACCGCCGTGCCCGAGCGTTCGGGGGCCTTGATGCCGTTGATCGTGACGTCACCCACCGCCGGCACGATGTAGGCGCTGCGCCCGGGGGCCAGGGTCAGGGTGGTTTCTTCGCCGGCCTTGATCGTGCCGCCCAGCACGGCGGCGTCCTGATGGATCACCAGGGCGTCCGTGTCCTTGTCCGCCGCACGGCCCGAGGCCAGAACTTCCAACCTGCCGCCCCTGCTTTCCTTGGGGAACTTGCGGGCGTCCCAGCGGGGGGCGATGCCGGTTTCCCTGGGCTCGATCCAGATCTGAAACAGGGTCGTCGGCTCGTCCTCGCGGTTATGCTCCGCGTGACGGATGCCGGTGCCCGCCGACATCACCTGAACGTCGCCCGCTTCCGTCCGGCCGGTGTTGCCCAGGTTGTCCTGATGGGTGATCGCGCCCTTCCGGACATAGGTGATGATTTCCATGTCACGGTGGCCGTGCGGGTCGAACCCGCGGCCCGGCTGGACCGTGTCGTCGTTCCACACCAAAAGCGGGCCCAGGCCCGTGCGCGCCGGGTCGTAGTAGTTGGCGAAGGAGAAATGGTAGCGGGCGTTCAGCCAGTCGTTGGCGAAGCGGCCCAGGTCGTTCAGGGGGGTGACGGATATCATGGCGATCGTCCTTTCGTTGGCTTAGGCCGCCTTCAGGCGGTCGCGCCCGTGCGGGGCGTCCAGGTCCTGATCGGGGCCGGCGGGGATGATCCCCGTTGGGTTGATGGTCTTGTGGCTGCCGTAGTAGTGGGCCTTGATCGCCGTCATATCGACGGTCCCCTTGACGCCCGGCCATTGGTAAAGTTCGCGCAGGAAGCCGGACAGGTTAGGGTAGTCGGCGATGCGGCGAATGTTGCACTTGAAGTGGCCGACATAGACCGGATCGAAACGAACCAGCGTGGTGAACAGCCGCCAGTCGGCTTCCGTGATGCGGTCGCCGGTGAGGTAGCGGCTTTCGCCCAGCATGTCCTCAAGCCAATCCAGGCTGTGGAACAGGCCCGTGACGGCTTCGTCATAGGCGTCTTGCGAGGTCGCGAAGCCGGCCCGGTACACGCCGTTGTTCACCGTCCGGTAGACGCGGTCGTTGACCAGATCGATCTCATGCCGCAGGTCGCAGGGATAGTAGTTTCCCGGCCTGGCGCCGACGCCGTCGAAGGCCGAATTCAACATGCGGATGATCTCGGCGGATTCATTGCTGACGATCGTCTCAGTCTGTTTGTCCCACAACACGGGCACGGTGACCCGGCCTGTAAAGTCCGGCTTGGCTGTGGCATAGACCTGATGCAGGAAGCGGGCACCCAAGACCGGATCGGCGCCGGGGGCGATTTCCCAACCGTTTTCCCGCATCAGGGGCTCGACCACGGTCACCGAAATCATGTCCTCCAGGCCCTTGAGGGCGCGGAAGATCAAGGTCCGATGGGCCCAGGGGCAGGCCGCCGCGACGTAAAGATGATACCGCTCGGCTTCCGCCTTGAAGCCGCCCCGGCCGGTCGGTCCGGGGCCGCCGTCCGCGGTGATCCAGTTTCGGAAGGCGGCGTCCTCGCGCTGGAAGCGGCCGCCAGTCGCCTTGGTGTCGTACCATTGGTCGCGCCATTCGCCGTTCACAAGCAATCCCATTGTCTTAATTCCTTGTTCTGCGTCCGCCGGGGCTCAGGCCGCCCGGGCGACCTGGGCGATTTCCGCCTGGGCGGCCTTGATGCCGTCGTCGCCCTTGGCCGTGCCTTCGGCATAAATAAACGAGATGTTTTCGAGACCGATAAAGTTCAAGGCGCGGCGCAGATAGGGCTCCAGGTGGTCCAGGTGGTTGAACGGTGTGCCCGGGCCGTAGACCCCGCCGCGCGTGGTCACGACATAGACCGGGCGGTCCGCCACCAAGCCCTTGGGGCCCTGGCCTGTCGGCTCGAAGGTGCGGCCGATGCGGGCGACTTGGTCGATCCAGGCCTTCAGTGACGACGCGATGCCGAAGTTGTGCATGGGGGCGGCGATGACGATGGCATCGGCGGCGAACACCTCGTCGATCAGTTCGTCGGACAGGGCCAATTTTTGCGTCTGTTCGGCCGTGCGGTCGGCCTCGGGCGTATAGAAGGCGCCGATGGTCGCCTGATCCAGGTGCGGCGGCGGGTTGGCGCCCAGGTCGCGCATGACGATGGGGGCGTTGCCGGCCAGGCTGTCGGCCAGGTTCTGCGCCAGGGCGCGGGAATTGGAGCCTTCGAGATTGGGGCTGGAACTGATGAGGAGAACGGTCATGGTCGGGTCCTTTTAACTGTCGGATGAGGCCGGCGAGGCCGGAAATTTCCGGGGCCGGGCTGTTGACGAGGACCCTACGCCTGGGCGTATTTGTAGACAATCGACCTAAATGGAATATAATTGTTTCTATAAATAAACAATTGGAATGCCGATGGATCACCTGACGGGCATGGCCGTTTTCGCCAAGGTGGTGGAAACCGGGACCTTCACGGGCGCGGCGCGGGCCATGGGCCTGTCCAAGGGGGCCGTCAGCAAACAGATCGCCCGGCTGGAAGACCGCCTGGGGGCGCGTCTGCTCAACCGCACGACCCGGCGATCCAGCCTGACCGAGGTCGGGGCCGCGTTTTACGAGCGCTGCCGGCGCATCGTCGCCGAGGCGGAGGAGGCGGAACTGGCCGTCACCCGCCTGCATGCGGAGCCGCGCGGCACCCTGCGCGTCAACCTGCCCATGTCCTTCGGCATGATCCACATGGCCGATGCCCTGCCGGACTTCATGGCGGCCTATCCGGAAATCAGCCTGGACGTGACCCTCGACGACCGGGTCGTCAACGTGGTCGACGAAGGCTACGACGTGGTCATCCGTATCACTGAACTGCCGGATTCAACCCTGATCGCCCGCCGCATCGCGCCGTTCCGCATCGCCACCTGCGCGTCGCCCGCCTATTGGGACGCCCACGGCCGTCCCAAGCATCCGAACGACCTGCGGGGCCACGCCTGCCTGCTCTACAGCTATCTGTCCAATCTCAACGAATGGCGCTACCGCGGGCCGGACGGCCCGTTCGCCGTGCGCGTCGACGGCCCGATGCGCGGCAACAACGGCGACCTGCTGAGGTCCGCCGCCGTGGTGGGGCGGGGGGTCGTGCGCTCGCCGACCTTCATCGTCGGCTGCGATCTGGTGGAAGGGCGGCTGGAACAGGTGTTGGCGGAATACGAGGACGACGATCGCGGTATCTACGCCGTCTATCCCCACAACCGGCACCTGTCGGCCAAGGTCCGCGCCTTCGTCGATTTCATGGCGAAACGCTTCGCCGACCCGAAATGGGTGTGCATGAACGTCACCTGACCGCGAGCCAGCCAGGCGAGGGCCCGCGCGGCCGTCAGTGCGACGGGCCGCTGGGCGCTGGCAGGCCTTCCAGTTCCACGTTGACGCAGGCGACCTTGCCGCTGGCCACGGCGCGGTCCAGCGCCGCGTCAAGGTCCGCCGGATCGGTCACGTATTCGCCGTGCCCACCCAGGCCCTCGACGGCCAGGTCATAACGGGCATCCGACAGTTCGCAGCCGATCAGGCGGTTGGATCCGTATTCGCGCAACTGAATCTGATGTTCCGCGTTCCAGCGGTGGTCGTTGCCGATCACCACCACATAAGGGGTGCCGGCGCGGGCCGCCGTTTCGAACTCGGCGAAATGAAAGCCGACGGTGCCGTCGCCCATCAGCGCGAACACGGTGGCGTCCGGCACGGCCTTCTTGGCCCCCAGGCCGTAGCCCAGGCAGCCGCCGATGACACCCGAAATGCCATTGATGATGCGCTTGTCGGCCCGCGTCGCGGCCTGGGCCCATTGCCCGAACTCGCCGCCGTCGATGATCAGCACGGCGTCCTTGGTCTTGTCGATCTGGCGTTGCACGGCGGCGCAGACCTGGGCCGGGGAAATGCCGCCGTTGGCCCCGGGGGCGTCCGGCGCGAAGCTGCGCTGGGCGACCTGGCCTGCCGCTTTGGCGCGCCAGGCCTGATGGGCCGTGCCGCCCGCCCCCTGGGTGATCAGGGCCTCGGCCGCGTCGCGGGGATCGGCGGCCAGGGCCGTCACGATGCGGTCTTCCAGGTTGCGGTGGGCGCGGTCGCGCTCATCCGCATCGGCGTTGACGCAGATCCATTTGCAGCCGGCATCGACGATATTGGTGCCGCCGAAGCCCAGGGTGAAGTCCACCCGCTTGCCCAGGGTGACGATCAGGTCGGCCTCGGCCAGCACGCCCGCGATGCTGCCGAGGGACGGGTCCTTCAACCCGCGCGGGCTTTCCATGACGACCACGGGGGCGTCCAGGGCATCCGCCAGCTTGTTGTGGATGCCCGGGGCGCGCGCCGTGTTTAAAACCGGCCCGCACAGGATGATCGGGTGTTTGGCGGCGGCGACCGCGTCGGCCACGCGCCTGACGTCCTCGGGCGCAAGCGCCATGGTCTCGCGCGCGAAGGCGCCGGCCGGGGGCACGGCGCCGCCCGTGGCGTCGGCCTCGACCACGTCGAAGGCAAGGGACATATGGACCGGGCCGGGCCGCCCGGATTTGGCCATGCGGATCGCCCGCGCGGCGGCGGTGCCCAGGTCGACGGCGCGCACGGAGCGGATCGACAGCTTGGTCAGGGGGGCCGTCATCGGCACCTGGCGCATTTCCTGGAACGCCCCCCGGCCGTCCTGGCCGACCGGGGAATCGCCGGTCAGCAGCAGCACCGGCGTGTCCGATTCCCAGGCCGTGTACAGCCCGCCCATGGCGTTCGCGGCCCCGCCGCCCGCCGTCACCATGGCGACGCCGATGCCGCCGGTCAGTTGGGCATAGGCTTCGGCCATGAACACGGCGGCGGCTTCGTGGCGGGTGTGGACGATCTCGATGCCCGCATCGAAGCAGGCGTCGTAGACCGGCATGATCTGATTGCCGGACAGTGAGAAAATGCGTGTCACGCCGGCGGCCGCCAGCGACTTAACGAGAAGGTCTGCGCCTCGCACGATCGATCCCCTTGAGTGTTATTGCTGTGTCATGGCGAGAATCCGCCCGCACAGCGGTTGTAGCATTTATGGAAATTTCTGAGGACATTTCTGAAACCCCGCCGCATGGGCACGGGGGGGCTAAACCGGCACTTCGCCTTCCAGGATGACCCGGTGCATGATGCGGCCTTCGGTGGCGTCATAGTCCCGATGCGCGATGTGCAGCGTCGCCCGGTTGTCCCACAGCACCAGGTCGCCGGGCTGCCAGGTATGGCGGTAAGTGACGTCGGGGGTGATGGCGCGGGCCAAAAGGTCTTGAATGAAGGCGCGGCTTTCCGCCGGCTCCATCCCGTCGATGCGTTCCGTCTTACCGGGATGGACATAGATGGCCTTTTTCCCCGTTTCCGGATGGGTGCGGATCAAGGGGTGGCGCTGCGGCGCCTTGGCCAGGGCCTGGCGCGCATCCGCGCCAACGCTGCCCGTGTCCTGTTCGATCACGTTGACGGTGATCATCGGATCCAGCTTGTCGCGTTCTTCCGCCGGCAGGCCCTCATAGGCTGCCTGCATGTTGGCGAAGCTGGTATCGCCGCCCTTGGACGGCAGTTTGACCGCATACAACATGGTCACCTTAGGCGGGCGGGCGTGGTTGGTGTGGTCCGTGTGCCAGGCGCGCGACCCGGTGGGAATGGCCTTGCCGTCCTCGCCCTTATCGGACTGGCGGCTGTCCAGCACGACGATCTCCGGATGGCCCGGCATCAGAATATTCGTCAGATGCTGCGGCATCAGGTCGCCGAACAGGCGGGCGGCGTCCAGGAACCGTTCGGGCGTGAAATTCTGGCTGCGCACGACCATGACGAGGCGCTCGCTCAGCGCCTTTTGCAGGGCGGACAAGTCATCCGCGCCGACCGGGCCGCTGAGATCGACGCCAACGGCTTCGACGCCGAGGGATGGAGTCAAGGGAGAGAGTGCGACAGACATGGGCGTTTCCTCCGATACCGCCCGGCTTTTCCCGCCGGGTCGGATCAAATGCGCCCCCCTGGGGGCATGATAATCACGCCGGCTTGTCCGGCGCAATGCCTGGAACGGGGCCCGGAACGGGGGATCAGCGCCCTTCGCGCCACCACGCGGCCATCAGGGTGCCGAGCGCCAGCACGGCCAGCAGCAGCCCGGACAGCAGCGGAATGTCCTTCAGTCCCGTCACCACATAGGCCTTATGGGCGACCAACCCGACCCAGCCGCGCCCGGCCAGGTCTCGGCCCGGATCGACGCGGCGCACGTCGGGCAGGCCGTCGGTAAGCCAACGCACGGACCCGCCCGTGATGTCCGTGACCGGCGTCAGGACCGCGTCCGTGGCGCGCAGGTCCGACAACTCCAGCGGGTTCAATTCGCCGGACGCGACCAAGGCCTGATGCTCGCCGTCGCTCAGCCGGTACAGCCCGATTTCCGCCGCCGCCAACTCGCCCCGCCACAGGCCGGGGGCGGCGTTCTTCAATTCAAGTTCCTGAACCTCGCCCGAGGGGGCGGTGACCGTGACCTTGGCGACGGCGTCCTTCAGGCTGCGCCGCTCCACGGTCAGCTTGCCGGCGCGCACGCGGGCGTGCAGGGCCTCTTCCTCCAGGTCCGGTTCGCGCATCAGCCAATGGGCCAGACGGCGCAGCAGTTCGCCCTGCGGCCCACCGCCGTCGTATCCCCGCGCCCACAGCCAGATATGGTCGGACATGACCTGCGCCACGCGGCCCTTGCCGATGCGGTCGAGCAGCAAGATCGGCCTGTCCTGCAACCCAGTCATCAGCGACACGCCCGCCGAGGCGTCGCCCGGAATCTGGCGGAACCAGCGGCCCCAGACGGGGTCGGCCTTGGGATCGGCGCCGGGCCGCATCAGGGCCGCCGTTACCGGATGGCGCAGGCCCGTGTCGGAAACCCGGGGCCGGAAGCCCGATTCCAGCACCTCGCCCGTGGGGGCGGCCGGCAGGATTTCCCGCAGCGGCGTGTGATAGAGGCTCGACCGGCCCGCGAATTCCGGCCCCACGGCCATCAGCAGGGCGCCGCCCTGGCGCACCCGCTCGGCGATGTTGGCCAGGTGCTGGGGCTGCAGCACGCCGCGCTTGAGATAGCGGTCGAACACGATCAGGTCGAACTCGTCCAGGCGCTCGACGAACAGTTCGTGGGTCGGAAAGGCGATCAGCGCCAGTTCGTTCAAGGGCGTGAAATCGTCCTTGTCGGGCGGGCGCAGGATGGTGAAATGGACCAGATCGACGGAGGGATCGGATTTCAGCAGGTTGCGCCAGGTGCGTTCCGCCGCATGCGGCTGGCCGGATATCAGCAGCACGCGCAGGCGGTCGCGCACCCCGTTGATCGACACCAGTGCCCGGTTGTTGACGGTCGACAGCTCGCCCTCGGCCGGCGCCACCGACATTTCGGCGAGCGACGGGCCCGCGTGCTCCAGCTTGAAGGTGAAGGTCTGATCCTCGCCCACGGGCACCAGGGCGGTCGTGCCCTCGGCGCCGTCGATCTTGAATTCGACCCGCGCCGACGGGCGGGCCGTGGTGCCGTCCGACTTGGCGTGTTTGTCCTCGATCCGGTAGGTCAAAGTGACCTCCTTGCCGACGATGCCGTAGCCGGGGGCGTTCTTGATCATCAGCCGGCGGTCGATCTCGTCGCGCTGGCCGGTCAGCAGCACATGCAGCGGCCCGCGCACGCCGGGCACCTTGCCGTCGGCGATATCCTTGGGCAGGTCGTGGACCTGGCCGTCGGTAATGATCACGGCGCCGGCGAAACGGTTCGGCGAGATGTCCGCCGATGCCGTGGTCAGGGCTTCCATCAGACGGGTGCCCGGGCGGTCGTCGGTCGCGGAATCCGTGATCTCGACGATGCGGTATTCCAGGTTCTCTTGCCGGTCCAGGGCGGCGACCAGGGCTTCCTCGGCGTCGGAGCTCTGCTTGCGCCGGTCGCCCGTCTTCTGGCTCGACGTGCGGTCGATGACGATCAGCGCCTCGTCGGGCTGCGCCTCGCGTTTTTCGTTGACGATGCGGGGATCGGCCAAGGCCAGCAGCATCACGCAGAGGAACAGGAAGCGGAACAGCGATCCCGCCGCCCGCCGGTACAGACCCACGGCCAGCAGCGCCAGCCCGGTGATGCCCAACAAGATCAGCACGGGCATCGGCACCAGGGGCGAAAACTGCACGGCGGCGGCGGACATCATTGGCCGAGCCTCCGGATGATCGCCGGCAGATGGACCTGGTCGGCCTTGTAGTTGCCGGTCAACACGTACATCACCAGGTTGATGCCGAAACGGAACGCCAGTTCACGCTGCCGCTCGCCGCCCGGCACGGCGGGGAACAGGGCCTGTTGCGTGTCTTCGTCGAGGGCCCAGGCGGCGGCCCAGTCGTTGCCGCCGGCCAGAACCGGCGACACCCCGTCGTTGATGCGCGCTCCCGCCCGCTCGACCCAAAGGGCGCTTCCGGTCCAGCGCCCGGGAAAATCCTGTAACAGATAGAACGACCGGGTCAGCACATGGTTGGCCGGGGCGACCACCAGCGGCGGGATGTCGAGCTTTCGCGCCAGGGCCCTGAGTTCGCCCAGGTCCGCCCCCCCGGCGCGGTCGCGGGTATCGAACAGGATGGTGCCGCCGTTCTGCATGTAGGCGTTGACCTTGGTCCGCGCGGTTTCGGTCATGTCGGCGGCCCCGGCGACCACGGGCCAGTACATCAGCGGGAAGAACGACAAATCGTCACGGTCCGGATCGACGCCCTGGGGGTCCGACAGTTCCGCCGCCGTGCGCCGCCGCACGATGAGGCTGAGGCCCGTCAGGCCCAGGCGGCTGACCCGGTCCGTCTCCGCGTCGCCGGTCAGGACATAGGCCAGGCGGGTCTGGGTGCTGTTCTCAAGCGCATAGGCATCCGCGCCGGAAAACTGTTTGGCTGCGGCCCCGGCGCGCGGGGCCACGGTGATTTCCTGCGCCGTCGCCGGGCCGGCGGCCCCGGCCAGCGCCAATGCCAGCAGCGGGGCAGCCAGACGCGGCAGGCGCAGCAGGCCGCGCAGCCACAGGCTGACGGCGAAATCGGCCAACGACAGCAGGGCCGCCAGGATGAACAGCCAGGGCCGGATGTCGATCGCCGGGCTGCCGCCGTAGGTCGCGCGTTCCGCCGCTACGGAGAGTTCGCCGAGCGGTTTCGGCACCGCCGCGTCGCGCCCCAGGTTGAGGGCCCGGCGGTCGTTGCCGCGGCCGTAGAGGCCTGGCGGGTGCAGTGGCGACACGGGCGTTTCGGCGAAGGCGTCCTGGGCGATCGAGCCCGTGTCGGGCGGCGCGTCGCCCAAGGCACCATAGGCATCCAGCGTCTGGATCGGTTCCAGCGGCGGCCCATAGCCGGTATCGACCACGCCCTGGCTGAGGCCGATCAGCCGTTGCAGCATTTCGACCAGCAGGCCGGACAGGGCCAGATTGGACCATTGCGTGTTGGCCGTGGTGTGGAACAGCACCAGCCAGCCCTTGCCCTGGCGCTCGGCGGTGACCAGGGGCGTGCCGTCGGAAAGCCGCGCCCAGGTCTTGCGCTCCAGGTCCAACGACGGCTGCGCCAGCACCTGACGGGTCACCGTGACGTCGGGCGGCACGGTCAGGCCGTTGAACGGGCTTTCCCCGTCGAACGGCGCAAGGCCGGCCGGCTGGGTCCAGGACATGGCGCCGCCGATCACCCGGTCGCCCCGGCGCAGCGGCACCGGAACCAGCGGCGTGTCGCCGCCCTGGACGGCCTGGCCGCTGGTCGCCTGGGCCAGCAGCGGCCCGGCGAAGCGCAGTGCCACGCCACCGTCCTCCATCCAGGTCTTGATGGCCGCGCGGTCGGGGCCGGCGATGGTGCCGGGGTCGGGCAGGATCATCAGGGCAAGCTGGCGGCGCAACAGGCCGGCGATGGTGCCCTGGCGGACCTCGCTGAACGGCTCCAACGCCCGAGTCAGGTAGAACACGGATGACAGCAGCGGCAGTTCGGCCTCGCCGTCGCCGGTCACGATGCCGACCGGCCGCCGCCGCCAGCGTTCATCCAGCAGGATCACGGCCGCCGCCGATCCGGCGTTTTCCAGGTCCAGGCGGACCAGCTTATTGGCCATTTCCGCCGGCAGGTCGAGGCGCACCTCGGCGGCGGCGTCACCGGCGTTGAACAGAACTTCTTCGCGCGCGATCAGCCGCCCGTCGAGGGCGAAGGCGCGCAGGAACTGGGATTCCTCGGCCCGCGGGTCGGCCCGCTCCACCCGCACGGTGATGGCCCCGCCGTCCAGCACGGGCGGGCGCAGAACCTTGGGCATCACCGCGCCGGGGCCGTCGGTGACGACGGTCAGCGGCCCGAACTTGGCCAGGCCCCGGGCGAAGGGGGCGGCGGCCCCGTGGTCGAGCCCGTCCGACAGCCACACAACCTGCGCACGTCGGTCCTGGGTGAGGGGACTTTGATCCATCGCCTCGAGCGTCGCCGCCCGGTCGGACGGCCAGGGCCGTGGCTGCAGGGTCTGGGCGAATTCCTGGGCCTGGCGCGGGGTGAAAACATGGATCCGCTCCGTGCCCGCGCCGGCCGGCGGGGCCGCCGTGGTGACGATGGTCACCGGGCGGCCATCGCGCGCCGCCTGATCGGTCAATTGAACCAGCAGACGCTGGCGCTCCGGCCAGCCCTTGGCGGCGGACCAGCCGTTGTCGACGGCCAGGATCAGCGGGCCGGAGCCTTGCCACTGAGCGGCCTGGTTGATCAGCGGGCCGGCGGCGGCCAGGACCAAAAGGCCGGCGATGGCGAGCCGCAGGAGGATCAGCCACGGCGGCGTCTTCGACGAGCTTTCCTCGCGCGTAACCAGCCCCAGCAGCAGGCGGAACGGCGGGAAGGTGACCCGCGTCGGCGCCGGCGGGGTCAGGCGCAGCAGCCACCAGATGACGGGCAGGGCGAGCAGGCCGAGCAACGCCCAGGGGGCCAGGAACGCGAAGGAGCCGAAGGCAAGCATGGATCAGCCGCCTCCCCCGCCTAGTGCCGGATGACCTGAGACAGCAGCTGATAGAGCGACATCAGCACGGTCTCGGGCGGGCGGTGGGTCATGTGGCGGGTTAGGCTCCAGCCGAAGGACCGTGCCACGGCGTCGAGCCCGGCCTGATGATGGGCCAGTTCTTCGCGGTAGGCCTGGCGCACGCTTTCGACGCGCCCGATCATGATCCGGCCTTCGCCCTCCGGCCCTTCGAATTCGACCCGTCCGTCGAACGGCAGGGTTTCCTCGGCCGGGTCCAAAATCTGCACCAGATGGCCCTCGACGCCGTGGTCGGCGAGGCGCGAGATCGCCGTCCGTGTGTCGCCGAGCGGCGCCAGGAAATCGCCGAACAGCACGACGCGCCCGTGGCGCGGCACGAATTCCGGGCCCGGCAGGCTGCCGGTGGCGCCCGTTTCGGCGCGTTCCAGGGCCGTGGCGATGCGCAGCAGGGTATTGCGGCCCGTGGCCGGGATCATGCCCGTGCCCATCAGGGCGATGCGTTCGCCCGCGCGCACCAGAAGCGACGTCAGGGCGACCGCCAAAACCTTGGCCCGCCAGCCCTTGGACAGGGGGCCGCCGTCGGACGCATAATCCATGGACGGCGATCCGTCGGCCCACAGCCACACGCTCTGCGCCGCCTCCCATTCCATCTCGCGGACATAGACCGGATCGGACTTGGCCGATTGCCGCCAGTCGATCAGTTGCGTCGAATCGCCGAATTCATAACGCCGGAACTGCCAAAAGGTCTCGCCCTGGCCGACCCGTCGCCGGCCATGCACGCCCTGGCTGACCGTGGACGCCACGCGCTCGGCCGCCACCAAAAGCGGCGGCAGGCCCGAGGCCGCGGTTTCAGCCTGGTGGTGAAGGTCGGGTGTGTCCAGCGGGTTCGCCATGCATTGTTTGCCCTTGGGCCGTTGCTCGGGTCGCCTCCTATTCGATGATCTGGCAGAGGCGGTCGATGATCTGGCCGACGGTCACGCCCTCGGCGCGGGCACCGAAGGTCAGCGCCATGCGGTGGCGCAGGATCGGATGGGCGAGGGCGTAGACGTCCTCGACCGAGGGCGACAGGCGGCCCTGGATCATGGCCCGCGCGCGCACGCCCAGCATCAGGGCCTGACTGGCGCGCGGCCCCGGGCCCCAGGACACGTAATTGCGGATTTCCGGCAGGTCCGAGGCATCTGGCCGCCCGGCGCGGACCAGCTTCAGGATCGCCTCGGCCACGCTTTCGCCCACGGGCACATGGCGGACCAGGGACTGGGCGCGCATCAAGGCCTTGGGGTCCATGACCCGCTTGGCGTCCTGAGTATCGGCGCCCGTCGTCTTGATGAGGATTTCGCGCTCCGTTTCCAGGTCCGGATGGGTCACATCGACCTGCATGAAGAAACGGTCGAGCTGGGCTTCCGGCAGGGGGTAGGTGCCTTCCTGCTCCAACGGGTTCTGGGTCGCCAGAACGTGGAACGGCTTGGGCAGGTCGTGATACTGCCCGGCGACGGAGACCCGGTGTTCCTGCATGGCCTGCAGCAGGGCCGACTGGGTGCGCGGGCTGGCGCGGTTGATTTCGTCGGCCATCAGAAGTTGGCAGAACACGGGGCCCTTGACGAAGCGGAAGCCGCGCTTACCGCTTTCGCTTTCCTCGAGCACCTCGGAGCCTAGAATGTCGCCGGGCATCAGGTCGGGCGTGAACTGGACGCGCTTTTCGTCCATCCCGAACACCTTGCCCAGTGTTTCCACCAGCCGGGTCTTGCCCAGGCCGGGAACCCCGACCAGCAGGCAATGGCCGCCGGCCAGCAGGGTGATCAGGGTTTCCTCGATAACCGTTTCCTGGCCGAAGATGACACGGCCCACGCCGTCGCGGACCTTGGCGATGTCGTCGACCAGGCCGTCGATGGCGTCAACTAGGTCGTCGGTGTTGCCACTGTCCCCGGTTGCCTTATTCTTGGTGTTGGTCGTCACGGAAGACGCCTCCGTTCAATGAGATGAGAACAGGACGGGCCGACCCCGTCCACCAAAGAGAGATCGCGTAGCTGCGAATAGCGTATCATCGAAACCATGTCTGAAAATACACCCGATCTTCGTTCCTTTATCGGCGCCCGGCCGCCCGCCGGCGACCTTGCGGGGCCCGTGGGCATTCCCCTCGGCCCGCGCCAGATCCTGTGCGGCGATATCGACATGCGCATCGGCCTGGACGGCACCTGGTATTATCTCGGCTCTCCCATCGGACGGAAAGAACTGGTCAAACTGTTTTCCACGGTTCTGCACCGCGACGATGTGGGCGACTACTGGCTGCTGACCCCCGCCGAGGCCTGCCGCATCCGGGTCGATGACGCGCCGTTCCTAGCCGTCGCCGCCGAGGTCACCGGCAGCGGTCAGGCCCAGGACATTATTTTCCGGACAAATCTTGACCAAACCGTGGCGCTTGGCCCCGATCATCCGTTGAGGGTCGATATCGACCTGGAAACCCAGGAACCCCGGCCCTATGTGGGCCTGGACCGAGGGCTTGAGGCGCGTCTGACGCGGTCGGTCTATTATCAATTGGTCGACCTTGCCGTTGAAGAAATCGCCGATGGGGCGCACATGTACGGTATATGGAGTGGCGGGCGATTCTTTTCCATCGGCCGCATGGAAGAATGATGGCAGGCACGAGGACCGGCGGCACATGACCCCTGATTGGCTGATCGATCGGTTTGATGGGCTGGATTGCGACCCCGAGGGATTGCGCGGCGACCACGACCTGAATCCCGGCATGAGGATTCTGCCGGACCTGACGCCGGCCGCCGTGCTGATCCCGCTGGTCGAGCGCGAGACGGAGATCACCACCTTGTTCACTCAGCGCACGTCGCACCTGAAGCATCACGCCGGACAGATCAGCTTTCCCGGCGGCCATTCCGACCCGGAAGACACTTCGGCCGAGGACACGGCCCTGCGCGAGACGGAGGAAGAGGTCGGCCTGCACCGCAGCCGCATCCGCGTCATTGGGCGGCTTGCCCCCTACATCACGCGCACAGGCTTTTCCGTCATTCCCGTGGTCGGGCTGGTCACGCCGCCGTTCGACATCGAACCCGACCCGCACGAGGTCGAGGACGTGTTCGAGGTGCCGCTCAATTTCCTCATGGATCCGGCCAACCATCAGCGCCACAAGCGCGAGGTCAACGGCACGCGCCGCGATTTTTACGCCATGCCCTATCAGGAGCGCTTCATCTGGGGGGCCACGGCCGGCATGGTCAAGAACCTCTATGACGTGCTGGTCGGCGACGGTCCCGACCCCGATTTCCGGCGCGATTTTCAGGGCGCGAGGCCGACGCCATGATCAGGCTGCTGCTCAATTACGTGTTTCCCCTGGTCCTGCCGACGGCGGCCTATCTCGCCTGGGTCTGGTATTACCGTAAGCGGGCGGAAGCCCTGGGCGGTCGGCCGCCGGAAGTCACCCGCGGGGGCTTGTTCTGGTGTGTGGTCCTGGGCCTCGGCCTGATGATCGTCACGCTGCTGGCGCTTGCCGCGACGACCGGCGTCGGCCCCGGCGAGGGCGGGTATCAGTCGCCACGCCTCGAGGACGGCCGTATTATTCCCCCCAAATTCAACTGAGGCCCGCCGGGCCGTTCGGAAAACAGGTGAGCGCGGTGGAGGACGATTACGTCGAAATCCGGGGCATCAGCCGCGAGCCGTTGGGCAAGCTGGCGGTCGAGGGCTGGCTGGCCTGGCCGGAAACCCGCCGGCTTGCCGACGCGCTGGGCAAGGATAACCTGCGCTTCGTCGGCGGCTGTGTGCGTGACGCCATCGCCCGCCGCCCGGTCACCGACATCGATGTGGCGACGCCACTGCCACCAGAAGACGTCATGGCCCGGCTTGAGGCCGCCGGGATCAAGGTGATCGCCACGGGGCTCAAGCACGGCACGGTGACCGCCGTGATCGGCGAACGGAAGTTCGAGATCACGACGCTGCGCCGCGATGCGGAAACGGACGGCCGCCACGCACGGGTCGAATTCACGGACGATTGGGTCGAGGACGCCAAGCGCCGCGACTTCACCATCAACGCCATGTCCTGTACGCCCGACGGCGACGTCTACGATCCGTTCGAAGGCATGCCCGATCTGGCCCACGGGGCGGTCCGCTTCGTCGGCCGCGCCGGCGACCGGGTGGGGGAGGACTATCTGCGCATTCTTCGCTTTTTTCGGTTTTGGGGCGGTTATGGCCGCCCGCCTGCCGACCGGAATGCGCTGGCGGCCTGCCGCGCCAACGCGGCCAAATTGAAGGAACTGTCCGGCGAGCGGGTGCGCGACGAGCTGTTGAAGATCCTCTCGATGCCGCAGCCGGCGGAGGTCGTGCGGCTGATGCAGGGGTATGGCGTGCTCGACCACATCTTGCCCGAGGCGGGCGAGGTCACGCGGTTGCGTCTGGTCAATTGGCTGACCACGCGGGGCGTGCTGATAGACGGCGTCGGCCCCGACCCCCTACGCAATCTGGCCGCCCTTCTGGACACGGATGCCGATGGGGCGTCGACCGTCGCCCAGCGCCTGCGCTTGTCCAACGCCCAGGCGGACCGTCTGCAATCCTTGGCGGCACCCGCCGTGGTGCCGACGCCGGATCAGGACGCCCTTGACCACGAAAAGCTGTTGCGCCGCATCGGTCCGGAAACCTTCCGCGATCTGGTGATTCTCGGCTGGGCCGCCGAAATCGGGGCGGCCACACGCCTGCCCGCCGCGCGCTCCGCTGCCTGGCGCGACCTTCTGGCGGTGGCGGTCGGCTGGCGGGGGCGGGAATTCCCCCTCAAAGGCCGCGACCTTGTCGATTTGGGGCTTGCCCCCGGGCCCCGTGTCGGCGAGGTTCTCGGCCAGCTCGAAACTTGGTGGGAAGACGGCGGTTTCAAAGCCGACCGCAATGCTTGCCTGGCCAAGGCCAAGGACCTGATCGAGGAAAACCAATGACCCAACTGCGCATCTGTTTCGTCGGCGACAGCCTGACCAATGGCACCGGCGATCATGCCTTCCTGGGCTGGCCCGGGCGGATATGCCAGCGTGAGGTCCAGGCCGGTCACGACATCACCTGCTACAACCTGGGCATCCGGGCCGAGACGACGGAGATGATCCGCGCGCGCTGGCGGGCCGAATGCGCACCGCGCCTGCTCGACGGCTTTCCCGGCGCCCTGGTGTTTTCCTTCGGCACCAACGACACGGCGGAAGAAGCGGGCCAGACCCGCGTCGCCGCCGGGCGGTCGATCGAGAACGCGCGGGCGATGATCGCCGAGGCCATGGATTGGAAGCCGACCCTGTGGATCGGCCCGCCGCCCATCGACGAAAGCCGGCAGCCGTTCCAGGCCGGTCCCGGATCGCCCGTAAGGTCCTTCAGCAACGCTCGCATCGCGGCATTATCCGACACCTTCGCCGCGGCCGCCGCCGACATGGGCGTGCCCTATCTGGATCTGTTCACGCCGCTGGCCGGAGACGACGCCTGGCGCCGGGCCGTGGGCGACGGCGTGCATCCGCCGGACGACGGTTACGCGATCATCGCCGAGCGGGTCGCCGGATGGGATGCCTGGCGGCGGTGGTTTTCCGCGTAAGACATCCTCCCCCATAGGGCAGATTGTCTAGACCATTGCGGCTATGACCTCCGGCTATGTTGACACTTGAGGGCGTCCGCGCGAGCATTCGACTGTCGTTTCGTTGCGGGATCGGCGTCTTTATTTAGTTTGGGCAAATAATCGAAGCGCCCCAGGTAATATTGGGTGGAAACAACGGGCATGTTTGAAATTTCCAATGCCTGTATAGATATTGAAGATTTAGCGGCATCCGAACTGCGCGAGTTGCTTTCTTATTGGGAAAATCTGCGCGGCGGACGGTTTGCGCCTTCCTGGACCGATGTCGAACTGATCGAAATGCCGGCCAAACTGCTGCCGTACTTGACGGTGGTCGAGGTTCGCCCTTCCCCCCTGGATTTCGTTTATGCCTTTTACGGCACCGGCCACATGGCGCTGAAGGCGCGGGATTTGACGGGTCGCTCCATCATGGAAGCGCGGCCCAACGAAAACGCGCATATCGTCTTCGAGCAGTACCGGCGCACGGTGAAGGCGCGCAAGCCCCTGGCGTTCCGCCGCACGGTCGCGGGTGCGGGGGGATCCCCGACGCAGACGACCTTGCGCGTGCCGCTGTCCGCCGACGGTGAAGGGGTCCAATGGGTGATGTCGTTGAGCGACCTGCGGGACAGTCCGGCCATGCGCGATTTCTATGAAACCTACGGGCGTGACCGTCCCTTTCGCCAAACCACCGCGGTAAGCCGGGCCGGCGCCGGCTGACGGGCCGCGCAATCCTTCCAACCGGAACGATCAGATCAGAACGGTGCGTTGCCCGCGACGGTGACACGTTGCATGACCCGGCGTTGGCCCGGATAGTCGTCGACGGCGAAATGCTGCAGGCAGCGGTTGTCCCAGACGATCAGGGTGCCGTCTTCCCAATTCATGCGGCATTGGTATTCCGGGCGCTCGGCACAGGCGAACAGATAATCCAGCAGGCCGTTGCTTTCCTCCTCGGTCCAGCCGTCGAACCGGACGGTATGGCCGCGGTTCACGTACAGCGCCTTGCGCCCCGTTTCCGGATGGGTGCGGACGACGGGATGAACGGCTTCGGTCGTCACGCCCTGGTCGGCGCCCTTCAAGGCATTGCCGCTGTGCACGGCCGCGCGGTCTTCCGCCATGTAGCGTTTGGTCGCCGAGAACACGGCCTTGAGTCCGCCCAGCATGTCTTGCATGCCCGGGGACAGGCCGTCGTAGGCCAGATACATGTTGGCGAACAGGGTGTCGCCGCCGACGGGCGGCAAGGTGCGGGCGACCAGCATGGTGGCCATCGGCGGTTCGGGCAGATAGGTGGTGTCCGAATGCCATAGGCCGCCGAAATTGCGCGCGTCGCCCGGATTGCGCTGGAACTCCAGCACGTCGGGATGATCGGGCAGGCCCTGGCCGTAGGGGTAGGCCTGGATCGGCCCGAAGTGGCGGGCGAAGGCAAGGTGATCGTCCGGCGTCAGGTCCTGGCCGCGGAAGCGCAGCACCTGATGGTCGAGGAAGGCCTGGTGGATGCGGTCCCATTCGGTATTGGAAAGGGGCAGGGACAGATCGACCCCGGCGACGTCGGCCCCGGTGGCGCCGGACACCGGGGTGACGGTGATGGTGGATGTTCCCATGACGGTCCTGTCAAATTGTATACAATTGTTTTGCGAAGGGTCGCGCGGCGGCGGTCCGCCGTCAAGCGCCATTTGACCGTCGGCACGGCCGATCAGAAACGGGCCAGCCAGTCCAGCACGATGGCCTGTTCCGCCCGTTCCACCGCGTCGATCCAGGCGAGGGCGCGGCCTTGGGCTTCCGGTGCGTCGCGGGCCGCGTCATTCAGCGCGTCGTAGACGCCGCGCGCCGCCGGGTCGGCGATATAGAGGGCGAACACCCGGGTCCGCCCGTCCGCGCCCATGAGGTAGCCGACCAACCCTTTGGCGTAATGCAGGGTGCCGGTCTTGGCCCAGATGCGCCCGGCGGCGGTTTCGTTCAGGAAGCGGTCGCGGAACGCCTTGCGGAACCCGGCCGTGGGCAGCAGGCTGGCGAACGGCCAGCCGCCGTACCGCCGGCCATGGGCGAAGCGCAGCACCGCCGCCATCTGGTTGGCCGTGACGCGGGCATGGCGCGACAGGCCCGAATGATTGGGCAGGTCCCAGGCCCGCCAATCGACATCCGTGGCGGTGCCGCCGACGGCCTTCCGCAGCCAGCCGGACAGCGCGGCGGCCGAGGTGTCCAGGGTATCCGGGCGCCCGCCCAGTAGGCGGGCCGCGGTCAGGCCGACCAGTTCGGAGACCAGATTGTTGGAATGCTCCAGGCCCAGGCGCGCAACCTCGGCCAGGGGCAGACCGGCGATGGCCGTGGCGACGCGGGCTTCCTCGGGCGCCGGTCCCGACTGCGGGGCGGGAAGCGCAATCCCGGCCTGGGCGGCCAGCCGGCGAAACAACTCCGCCGTCGCTTGTCCCGGGGCCTTCACGGGCAGAAAGCGGTCGCCTTCCGTGGCCGCGTCGGCGCTTAGCTTCCAGGTGCGGCCGTCCCATAGAACCTCGCGGCCCGGGCCATGCGGGCGGTCATCGGGGGCCGCGCGGTGGCCGTCCAAGGGCGGCAGGCGGGTCAACACCGGCGCCGATCCGTCCCCGTTCGGCTGCCATAACAGGCGCCAGCGGTTGAAGTCGACGGACAGGGCGCTGACCCCCGGGTTGTAGCGGGCGTCAGCGGGTTGGTCCGGGTTGATGGCGGGCAGGGCCGGCAGCAGGGTCTCGTCGTAAAGAAACCGTCCGGCAACGCGTTTCAGCCCGAGGTCCTCCAATCGCACGGCGAGACCGAACAGGTCTTGCGGCGTCAGCAGCGGGTCACCGCCGCCGGCCAGCACCAGATCGCCCGCGAGCGTTCCGGCGGCGTCCGGCACCCCCGTCGCCAGCACGCGGGTCTGGAACCGGAAATCGGGGCCGAGCAGTTCAAGGGCCGAAATCATGGTCGCGATCTTCGCGGTCGAGGCCGGGATCATTGGCCGGTCCGCCGCCTGGGCCGCCGCCACGGCGCCGGTTTCCGCATCGATGACGGCGAAGGAAATTTCCGCCGTCGGCCCCAGGGCCAGGACGGGGTCCGTCGAAACCGCCGCCGGCGGCCCCGCGCAGGCCGCCAGCGCCAACGCGCAGATCGCCGCCACGGCCCGGGCCCCCGTCTTCCAGGGGCGGCCAAGGGATTGAAATGCTTTAACTTGCCGCGATCTGTCCATTACACTAGGGCCAACAATAACCGGCGGAATGGAGGGATGCATGCCCTATGTGGTGCGTGACGGTGACGGCAATGTCCGCGCGGTTTTCGATTCGCCGGTCGACGGCGCGGAACAGGTCGCGCCCGACGATCCCGATCTGGCCGTGTTCATCAACCAGAATGCCCAGACCGGCATGGTCCTCGACGAATGGGTCCAGTCGGATTTGGAACTCGTCCGCGTCGTGGAAGATTTGGTCGAGGTCCTGATCGACAAGGGCGTGTTCATGTTCAATGAACTGCCGGGGGGGGCGCAGAGAAAGCTGAACACCCGCCGCGGACGCCGTAAGGAAATGGACCTGATGGAAAGCTTGTTCGGTGAAATGGCGATGCCCGAGGGCGAACAGGGCGGCGGCACCGTCGGCGACATTCCCGAAGACAGCGATGACAATTCGATCC